>Ga0209606_1000508_pt1 | contig 57308 bp, 52 predicted proteins | sample AD_UKC057_MetaG_FD_184412 | JGI IMG/M metagenome (GOLD analysis project Ga0209606, IMG submission 184412) | Active sludge microbial communities of municipal wastewater-treating anaerobic digesters from USA - AD_UKC057_MetaG (SPAdes) (version 2) | ecosystem: Engineered > Bioreactor > Anaerobic >... | reverse complement strand
TGTATTTCCTTGAATATCATGCGCCGCCTGGGTTATCGGTATATCCCTGACGGCCACCGCGCCGCAGCTGCCTTGCCTGATCGCGGCTTAGCCTGGCTGAGGTCGGTATGAGCGTTGATAAGCCCTAAGGTGTAGCGCTTGCTGTTGACAAAATCGAGGGCTATGGTATGATTTACCGTGTTCAGGGGGCGTAGTGTAGTGGTTAACATGTCGGCCTGTCAAGCCGAAGATCGCGGGTTCAAGTCCCGTCGCTCCCGTACCAAGTAATTTACTGCAACAGGGTTCTTGTAGCCACTGGCGCAGAAGCTACTTGAGAGAGCCATCCCGACCTGCTGAGGGTGATAAGGGATGGCTTTTTGCTATTGAGCTCCCACGTCAAGTTTCAAACTATGTGAAGGTACCCGCATGTAGTTCTATATTTATTATAGCTCAGTTATAGTAAGTGTCAATACTTGCGCCGCCCCAATTCGTAAATGTCCCCAGGCCTGATGCCTGCCCCCGCCGCTTACACCCGCGTCGCCAGCACTTCCACCAGCGTGAACTGCGAGCCGATCAACGTCTCTGCCCCCCGCGCCTGAGCTTCGGCCTCCAACGCGGCTAGCCGCGTCAGATACACCTCATCTGCCAGGCCGCGCAGCTGGGGACTGGCCTCCCGCTGACGCGCTAACGCCAGCGCTGCTCCCAAGGTGAGCGGCTGATAGTATGTCCGGCGCGTCAGTGTCGGACTGAAGCCGCTGATGCTCAACGTATTGAACAACCGCATGGCGTCCCAATTCCAATACTGCACGCTCTCTAACACTTCCGGAAAGAATCGGTACAGCCAATGCGTGGTCATCGCTGCCGGAAAAGTGTTCCAAAACGCCCATACCCCGCCCCGTCCTACCACCCGCCGCGCCGCCTCGATGAAGAGCAATAACTCCTCGCCGGTCTGAAATGCAAACGGCGTCCACAAAAACCAGGCCGCCTCGTCCCCTACCTCCTCCAACGTCGACACCCTCTGGACGCGCGCCTCAGGCCACTTGCGCACATCGCTGCGCAACGGCGGCACGCGGGGATGGCACAACTCCACAATCCGCCCCCGCTCCTCCCCACCCCGGCTGCGCGCTTTAAGCCAACGGCTCAGAATCGGCGTGATCCGCTCTCCCATCAACTCCAGCGGCACGTGCAACACGACCGGCCAATCGGGCGCCGTCGCCGGATCGGGCATCACCCGTATCGCAGGCTCGACGTTCAACTGAGACAGTTCTGCGGCCACCAGTTCCGGCTCCCAGACCGGCGCAAACACGCCAAAACTCAACTCCTGCAGCAAGGGAACCCGCCGGAATAACGGCAAAAACACCGGATAGGGCTTCAACAATGTCACCAAATTCTGCTCCACGTCTACCTGGACTTCCCGCAGCGCCGTGCGTAACAGGTCCCGGCGTTCGGTGAGGGTGGCCTCATCCCACATCGCGCTGAAGTTGGTGAGCAAGGTCGCCGCATCTTCCAGAGTGCCATAGTCCGTCGCCGCCGGCATCTCCGCCAGTTCTCGCTGCACCCGCGCCAGTTCCCGCTCATACAGGTCTTCATCTTCATCAAAGTCGCCCCTGATCCGCATCCGCTTCAGCCGCCGCCGCTCCGCTACCAGCCGCCCCTGCCGGTTCTCCAACACCTGGTTCTCTTCTTCCCCCTCCAGGGTCTGGCGTAGTTCGTGCTGCCAGTCCGCCGGTAACTCCAGATGCCGAAACAACACGTCTATCTGTGCATCCACCAGATCCATCCGCGCCCCCCGCCCCGCCGCCGGACAATCGGTAAAGCCGCGTAACCTGGAAGATTCACGATAATACGCTCCCGCCCGCGTGCCCTGCGCCCGCAGAGACCGCCCACATATATCACAGGTCACGATGCCGTTCAACAGATAGGTCCGGTATTTGAGTTGATACGTCCGCGGCGCCGCCCGCCGTTGTTCCCGAATCTGACGACACAGCTCCCAGACCTCGTCACTCACGATCGCTTCATGCTTCCCTGGAAACAACTCCCCTATGTCCTGCCCCCGCTTGCCCTGGCGATACCACACGTAACCTTTGTAGAACGGATTGCGTAACATATCCGCCAGCGTATCTTTGGAAAAGTTGTTCCCCGCATGGGTCCGATAGCCGTTATCCGTCAGCCAATCCGCCAGTTCTTGATAGGAGTATTTCCCCGTCGCGTACCGCTCAAACAACTGGCGTACCAGCGCCGCCTCTTCCGGCACTATCACCGGCGGCGTGTTCTGATCCCCCACGTGCTGGTACCCGTAGGGAGCAATCGAAGCATTGTACAGCCCATCATGCGCACGCTGGCGTTTGCTCTTCGCCGTGTGCATTTTCAGCAAATCTACGTAATACTGATTGAGCGCCGCCACCAGCGTGAGGAATAGCCGACCATTGGGCGATGAAAAGTCAAAGTCATTATCCTTCACTGAGGCAAACCCCACTTCGTGCCGACCAAAGGTCTCAAACAGTTCAAAGGTGTCATACAGCCGTCGCGACAACCGCGATAACTCGTGCACCAGCACTACATCGCATTGCCGCTGCTCGACGGTCGCCAACAGCGCCTGCAAACCCGGCCGCTCCATGTCCGATCCCGTCAGCCCGGGGTCAATGAATTCCGCCACTATCTGCCACCCCCGCGAGCCAGCGTACTCCCGCATCTCATTCAGTTGCGCCGGAATGGATTTGCCTTCCTCCGCCTGCGCCTCAGTTGACACCCGCGCATATAGCGCTACCCGCAGCGCTTGCCGTCCGCCACCACTTCGGTCCGTCATGGCCCACAGTATCAGTGGGCGCAACATCCCCATTGCCATCGCCATCCACCTCCGCTCCTCACTGGAATTTCCTGTGATTATACTAACAGCGGCGCCTGTGCCAACTCCTGACGCGGGTCAGAGGTTGGCCACCCCTCTGACCCGCCCCGCTCACTTGCCGCTGCGGCGTATTCGCTTCCTGAGCAGCTCCAACAGCAATTTCAGAAAGGCTTTCTTGCGCTCGGCATCACTCTGATTCGCGGCTTTCGATGTCACAACCAACCTCCTCACCCTCAGTGTGGGCCTGCCGGCAGGCGCAACGGCGTTCCCCAACTGGTGCACACAGTTCCACACGTTGCCCCTGCATTGTAGAATACTCCGCGTTGACAGCGCCCCCCCCACGGTTGACGTCTGACCAACTCACGTTGACATTTCTACTTCCAGGAGCTTCCCCCATGCCAGCTTCTTCCTCTCAGGTCGGCATCTGGCTGGCTGACCTCGCCGCCTACTGCGGCCTGGGCCAGGCCGAGATCGCCGCGCGCCTAGGACACGTTCGTTCGTGGGTTAATCACATCTTTCAGGGTCGCCGGAGCGCCCCCCCTCAACTCTACTGGACTTTGCTGGCCTGGACTTGGGAGGCCGGCGGCTTCACCGACCCCGGGCAGGTGTTTGCCGCCCTCGGGCATTATTTGGACTTATCCCCCGCCGCGGCCTTAGCGCAACTCCAGGCTCTCCGCTTCTATGATGAACCCCTCGCACGCCCCTCTCCCATGACCTCCACCCGGCAATCTTCAACCCGCAGCCCCTCTCCCCACCAGCTACGCCTGCGCTTCCTGACATGGTTACAGTCCTGGGAACGTCAACGCCTGGATCCGCGGCGACAAGGGTTGCGCCTTCCTGATTGGTATATCCCGCGGCAAGGTGAACTGGCCGGCCTGCACGCCCGGCTCTCACGTCCCGCCCCTCCCCCCCTGGTCTTGTGGGGACCTGCGGGAACGGGCAAAAGCGTCCTCGCTCAAGCCCTGGCCCTGGATCCGACCATCCAGCAACAATACTGGAGCGGCGTGCTCTGGGCCCAACTGGGGCCGCAAGGAAATCCGTATGCCTGGCTCTGCACCTGGTGTCGCCTCCTGGGCTGCCCGGTCAACGGTGATCAACCGCCAGCATGGCGCGAACAATTCCGGCAGGCGGTGACCCAACCGGGCAAGCGCTATCTGGTTATCGTGGATGACGTCTGGGACTTTGCGAGCCTGGAGCCCCTCCTGCTGCAGGAACACCATCTCACCTGGCTTTTTACCACCCGCGACCGCACCCTCAGTACTTACTTCCCCACCGGCGACTTGCTCCAGATTTCCGCCATGCCACCCGTTGAGGCGCGCGCTTTGCTGGAGCGCCTGGTGGGAGCCGAACAGTTGCAACAGGAGCCTCCGGCGGCAGGGGACACCTTGCTCGCCGAGGTCGAATATCTCCCCCTCGCCGTGCGCTTGCTGGGCAGTCTGATCCGCTTGCGCGGCTGGGCGCCGGTGCTCCGCGACGTCAGCCACGAGCGCACCCGCCTCGTCACCCTGGCCTTGGGGCCGACGCCTACTGCCGAGACCAGCCTGCGCCTGGCGCTGCAGGTGAGCTATGCCGCCTTGCCGGCGCACTTGCAACGGTGCTTCGCCCAGCTGGGCGTCTTTGGCTCTGGACATGCCTTTTCCGGCCTCACCCTCGCTGCCTTCTGGGAGGCGGAAGCGCCTGATGACGACGGGCCGGTGCGCGCCGCTCTCGCCGAACAGGCTCTCGGCTGGCTCTACGATGTGGGATTACTGGAACTGGTCTCGACCGCGACCGCCTTTGTGGAATACCGCCTGCACACGCTCGTGCATGATTACGCGCGGTTACTCCTGCGCGAGCAGCAGACCTTCGAAGCCACGCAACAACGCTATGTGGCGGCCTATCTCGCGCTGCTCCAACACCCCGACCTTACGGTAGCCGCTCTGGAACGCCAGTGGCCCAACCTGCAACTGGCGTTTACCTGCGCTCTGCAACTGGGTTGGTACGAAGCGGGGATGCAGCTCTGGCATCGGCTGAGGGCGTTCATGCTGGCGCGCGCGGCGCCGGAGCTGCTGGAAGTCTGGCTGAGGGCGCTAGAAGCCCAGGAGGAGCAGCTGCCCCCGGAAGTGCAGCAACCGTGGCGGAGAGCCCAAGCGTCAGGCTTGCCGCCAACTCCGTGAAGCCGCCCCAAACGACTTCCGCGCGCTCCGGGCATCGCCCGACCGGCGAAAATCCGGTGGGACCATGACCGCCATGAGCGGCTCGGCGCTTTGCCCAATTCCTTAATTTGTGCTAAACTGAAGGCGTGGTCAGGCCATAAAAAACCCCGCAACTGCGAGATTGCGGGGCCGGCTTTCCCTCTGGGAAAGCCTTCAAGGCGCCGACACCGCCCTGATGGGAGCAGTGTAACCCCCAATCCCGTCGGTGTCAAGCGCACCGGCGGGCGCTATGTTTGAAGGTGAGGGTATAGAATTCGCATGGCCTTGAAAAAATCCCAACTTTATAGTTCGCTCTGGAAATCGTGTGACGAACTGCGCGGCGGGATGGACGCCGCGCAGTACAAGGATTACATCCTGACGCTGTTGTTCGTCAAATACGTCTCCGACAAGTACGCGGGCTGCCGGCTGGCGCCGATTGTGGTGCCGCCAGGCGGGGCGTTCGCCGATATGGTGCGCTTGAAGGGCAATGCCGAGATCGGCGATAAGATCAACAAGCTCATCGGCCGGTTGGCCGAGGCCAATGATCTGAAGGGCGTCATTGATATGGCCGACTTCAACGATGAGGCCCGGCTGGGACGCGGCAAGGAGATGGTGGACCGCCTCTCGCGCTTGATCGGCATCTTTGAGGGGATTGACCTGCGCGCCAACCGCGCCGAGGGCGACGATCTGCTGGGGGACGCCTACGAGTACCTGATGCGCAACTTCGCCACCCAGAGCGGCAAGAGCAAGGGACAGTTCTACACGCCCGCCGAGGTCTCGCGGGTGATGGCGCAGATCATCGGCGCGGGCCAGGCCACGAGCCAGGAGCAAACTGTCTATGACCCGACGTGTGGTTCGGGGTCGCTGCTCATCAAAGTGGCCGATGCATCCCCGTATGGCCTGACCATCTACGGGCAGGAGATGGATAACGCGACCGCGGCCCTGGCGCGGATGAATATGATCCTGCACGGGCACGTGACCGCCGAGATCTGGCAGGCCAACACGCTGGCCAATCCGCATTGGCAAGAGCCGGAGGGCGCGCTCCGGACCTTTGATTTCGTGGTGGCCAATCCGCCGTTTTCGCAGAAGAACTGGACCTCCGGGGTGGATACGGAGCACGACCCGTTTGAGCGCTTTGTGTACGGCGTACCGCCGGACAAGAACGGCGATTACGCCTTTTTGCTGCACATTCTCAAATCCATGAAGAGCACCGGGAAGGCGGCGGTGATTCTGCCGCACGGGGTGCTCTTCCGGGGCGGCGCCGAGGCGCAAATCCGGCGCGAACTGGTGCGGCGCGGTTTCATCAAGGGGATCATCGGCCTGCCGCCCAACCTGTTCTACGGCACCAGCATCCCGGCCTGCATCATCGTGCTGGATAAGGAGCACGCGCACACCCGCGTCGCCGCCGGCAGCGGCATTTTTATGTTAGACGCCTCCAAAGGCTTCCGCAAGGACGGAGCCAAGAACCGCCTGCGCGAGCAGGACATTCACCGCATCGTGACCACGTTCAACGCGCTGTGCGAGGTGCCCGGTTACGCCCGGATGGTGCCGTTCAGCGAGATTGAGGAAAACGACTTCAACCTGAATATCCCACGTTACATAGACTCCAGCGAGCCGGAAGATCTGCAGGATTTAGAGGCCCACCTGCACGGCGGCATCCCGGAGCGGGACGTGGCGGCGCTGGCGGCCTACTGGGAGGCCCTGCCGGGATTGCAGGCGGCGCTTTTTGCCCCCGGCCGCCCCGGTTATGTGACTGCACTGCACGCCGCGCGGGAGGTCAAGCGCCTGGTCCTGGACTATCCGGCGTTTGGCGCGTTCCGCGAGCAGGCGCTGGCCCCCTTTGAGGCGTGGATACGCGCGCAACGGCCGCGCTTAGAGGCGCTGAACGCCGACGAGCATCCCAAGGCGTTGATTCAGGCGCTGGCGGAAGATCTGTTGCAGCGCTACGCCGGGGTTCCTTTGCTGGAGCCCTACGACCTGTTCCAGCGGCTGATGGACTACTGGGACGAGACGTTCCAGGACGACGTTTACTTGATCGTGGAATCCGGCTGGCAGGAGGCCGCCCGCCCGCGCCGGTTACTCAAGGACGAGAAGGAGAACAAGTACCTGGAAACCCCCGATCTGGTGGTGGGGAAGCACCGGTACAAGCTGGATCTGATCCCGCCGGCGCTGGTGGCGGCGCGCTTTTTCCCGGCGGCCCTGGAACGCATCGCCGCGTTGCAGGCGACGGCCGACACGGCCACGGCGGAGTGGGAGGCCTTCGCGGAGGAGCACAGCGGCGAGGACGACCCGCTGGAAGCGGCCCGCACCGAGAGCGGCGCGGTGACGCTCAAGAGCCTCAGAGAGCGGCTCAAGGCGCTCCAGGCGTTGCCGCTGCTCGACGGGGAAGATGTGCAAGCTGAGCACCGCCTGTTGGACGAAGCCGTGCGCCTGTGGGAGGCCAAAGACCGGGCGGAGAGCGAAGTGCGCGAGGCGCAACGGGCCTTGGACGAAAAAGTGCTGGCGCGTTACGCCGCCCTGACCGAGGCCGAGATCAAGACATTGGTGCTGGACGACAAATGGCTGGCGGCGCTGCGCGCCGCCGTGACCGAGGCCATCCAGCGCGTGGGACAGCGCCTGGCGGCGCGTTTGCAGGAGTTGGAGGAACGTTACGCCGAGCCGTTGCCCGCCATCGTGGATGAAGTGGCGGCGCTGGAGCAGAAAGTGGCCGCGCATTTGGCGCGGATGGGCTTGACCCTGGAGGAGCGCGCGCAATGAGCGACGAACCGCTACGACCTGGGTACAAGCGTACGGAAGTGGGGGTTATCCCACAAGATTGGGAAGTCAGGACATTAGGTGCAATTAGTACACGCTTTTTGAATGGTGGTACGCCTTCTACCAAAGTCCCAGAGTTTTGGAATGGTGACATCCCTTGGATTACCGGTGCTGATGTAATTAACCAAAAAATACAAGAAATTCGTAGGCATATCACAAAGAACGCTGTTCACAATAGCGCTACCAATGTGATTTCTCAAGGGAATTTGTTGGTAGCGACACGTACTGGTGTGGGCAAGTTAGCAATAGCCAGCTTTGATGTTGCAATAAGCCAAGATTTGACTGGAGTGTACGTAGATGAATGTCAAGCAATTACTGAGTTTGTCTTTAGATATTTAGATTATTCATCAGATAACTTGAAGAAACATAATCAGGGAACTTCAATTGCTGGCATTACCAGAGAGACTTTAGCAGCAGTGAAAATTCCCCTCCCGCCCCTCCCCGAACAGCGCGCCATTGCCGAGGCCCTGGCAGACGTGGACGCGCTGCTGGCTGCGCTGGATCGGCTCATCGCCAAGAAGCGCGCCATCAAACAGGCCGCGATGCAAGACCTGCTCACCGGTCGCGTCCGCTTGCCGGGGTTTGTGCGCCAGCCGGGCTACAAGAAGACCGAAGTGGGGTTAATACCGGAAGATTGGAGTATTAAGGCAATCGGTAATCTGTTTGATTTCTTATCCACCTCAAGCTGTTCTCGAGGGGATTTAAGTGAGAATGGGGAAATCTTTTACATCCACTATGGAGATATCCATACTAAATGGAATTATAGGTTGGACTTCGACTTAGAATTTGTTCCCCGCATCGCTGCAGAAAAAATCAAAAGCGCCACCTTACTTGCAGATGGCGACCTTGTGTTAGTCGACGCCTCGGAAGATGAACCAGGAGCAGGAAAAGGAATCGAAATCGTAAACTTGAAAGGTCGATCAGCTGTTCCTGGTTTGCATACTATTGCACTCCGGGGTAAGACTGATGAACTTGCTGATGGCTTCAAAGCGTATATCCAATCTATTCAAGTAGTCAAATCACAAATCAGGCGGCTTGTTACTGGCTTAAAGGTATTTGGTATTTCAAAGACAAGCCTTGCCAGTGTTTTAGTTCCTTTCCCCTCGGCCCCCGAACAGCGCGCCATCGCCGCCGTGCTGTCCGACATGGACGCCGAAATCGCCGCGCTGGAGCGGCGGCGCGCCAAGACGCAGGCGCTCAAGCAGGGGATGATGCAGGAATTGCTCACCGGCCGCGTGCGGCTGGTGGAATCAAAATCTTAAAATAAGGAAAAATTGTCACTCGCAGCCAAAAGGTGAATCGAATTATCACTTTATCAGAAACTAACACAGGAGTGTGTAAAAAATGAGTAAAATCAACTTTGTTCGCGGCGTTAATGGAAAACCTGTTGCTACACAGGCACTTGAAGAAGCATTGGCTGCTATGGATGGACTTTCGGGTGAATGCTTTATTGGCTATCCATTGATTGCAACCCCTGAAGGCGGGTATTCCATTGATGCAACATTAGTGAGCCCAGATAAAGGCATCGTGCTTTTCGATCTGGTTGAAGGGATGGACGTCGGAGATTACACCTCACGCCAAGACGATCTTGCTAACAGAATCGACTCCAAACTTAGGTCACATAGAGAGCTTCTTAAAGGGCGTCGGCTTATACCTGAACTTCAAGTTGTCACCTTTGCGCCGGCGATAAGCGACGTCACCCGGATTACACGAGATGGTTATCCGCTCGCCAATGAGACCAACTTGGTGGACATCCTTCAGGGTTTTTGCTGGGATGATGCTGGCGAGGGCCTCTACTTGATGACGCTTTCGGCCATCGAGAGCTTGACATCAATTCGTAAGAGCCGCACTAAACGGGAAGTCAGCAAGCCCGATTCTCGTGGTGCAAGGCTAAAGAAGCTTGAGGATTCCATTGCTACATTAGACCATCGCCAAAATCGTGCCGTTATCGAAACGGTCGATGGGGTACAGCGTATCCGCGGCTTGGCTGGGTCGGGCAAAACGATCGTGCTGGCGCTGAAAGCCGCGTATCTCCACTCCCAATATCGGGACTGGCGTATTGCAGTTACGTTTAATACTCGTTCATTGAAAGGTCAGTTCAGGCGGCTTATCTATAATTTCTGTATTGAGCAAAGTGGTGAGGAGCCGGACTGGACCAGGATTCGTGTTATCAATGCTTGGGGAGCGCCTGGCGGCGATGAGCGTGATGGAATTTACTACGAGTTCTGCCGTGCTACAGGGCAAGAGTTTTATGACTTTCGGGCTGCGAGCCGTCGCTATGGTGGGAATGAGAAGGCATTCGACGGGGCTTGCCAAACGGTATTGAATACAAAGACATTGGTCCCTGAACTTTACGACGCGATCCTGGTGGATGAGGCGCAAGACTTTGCTCCGAGTTTTTTGCGTTTGTGTTACGCTATGCTCAAGTCGCCGAAGCGCCTCGTCTATGCCTATGACGAATTACAGAACCTCTCTGGTATCTCAATGCTGCCGCCCGAAGAGATTTTCGGTGTTGACAGCGGGGGGCGCCCACTTGTGTCTCTCGGCAACGATCAACGCCGGGATGTAATTCTGCAGAAATGTTATCGTAACTCACGTCCTGTTTTAGTGACAGCACACGCTCTTGGCTTTGGCATCTATCGTGAGCCGCCAAAAGGTTATGAAACTGGGTTGGTGCAAATGTTTGATCAACCTGCTTTGTGGGAAGAGATCGGGTATCGAGTACGTGATGGCAATTTGGTGATAGGAGAACATATCATCCTTGAGCGCACTGATGAGACGAGTCCCCGGTTCTTAGAAGATCATTCGCCAATTGATGATCTGATAATATTCCAACAATTTCGCGATGAAGAGGAGCAAAACAGGTGGCTGGTTGAACAAATCAAAAAGAACATTGAAGAGGAGGAACTGCGCCACGATGACATCATCGTTATCCATCCTGACCCGCTTACAGCACGAGAGCGGTTAGGACCGATCCAAAAGGCATTATTTGAGCTAGGCATTCAGAACCATCATGCAGGTATTGATACTGAAGCTGACGTATTTTTCAAGACAGGTACTCCTTCAGTCACCTTCACAGGTATCTATCGGGCTAAGGGAAATGAAGCAGGCATGGTTTATGTAGTCAATGCCCAAGACTGCGATGGTACTGGCGCTGGATTGGCTAGCTTGCGTAACCGCTTGTTTACTGCTATCACCCGTAGTAAGGCTTGGGTGCGGGTAGTTGGCCATGGAACTGGTATGACTAGGCTTATGGAAGAGTTCAGACGCCTTAAGCAAAATGACTTAACTCTCAACTTCACATATCCGACTGCAGAGATTCTTGATAAGCTGAGGATCGTCCATCGTGACCTGTCACCGCATGAAAAGCAACGCCTCGAAAAAAAGAAAAAGGGCTTTACTGAATTAGTAGAGGCCTTGGACCGGGGTGAACTTATGCCCGATGACCTTGATGCAGAGACCAAAGAGAAATTGTTGCGGCTGCTAGGGGGCGGTAAATGAAAACACCTCGGCAACCACTCGACATCAAGCGCGACATGGAGGAATTGCTTTCGTCTCTGATAGAGCGAGGGCTTACCAATGATCAGAACTTTCCTGCCCTGCGCCAATTGTCTTTGGATGACTGGGAGGTTACGTTTGATGGGGCCGAACATTTATCGATCACGATGGATGACATCGACTACGCTGATATTCATAAAGAGTTATCCGAAAAGCGTTCATACAACGTTAAACTGATCGACGGTGGATTGCTTCAGATGATGTATCGCTTCAAAGGGGAGCGACTTGTCAAACACCGCTTGGCATACTACCCATCCCCAAGTCTCAGATCATTTCAAGAAGACCCGGAAGCGTATCTGCGTGACGATCTTTTCCTTGACATTGTGTCAAGGCGTATTGTGCCTTTCCCGCTGCGGTTCGACTTCGACGAAGATGCTGTTAAGGATGCCGTTCATCCTTGCTGTCACCTTACATTGGGTGATGTAGAGGGTTGCCGCATTCCTGTTTCGGCGCCACTGACTCCTCGTTGGTTCATTGAGTTCATTTTACGCAATTTCTACCAAACGGATGAACACGATTTCGTCAGAGGATTACCCGCCCATCGATTGAATTTTAACAACACAATTACTCAAGCCGAGAGTAGATTGATTCACATGATTGTGCCGTATGCTGCGGAGAGGTGATGATGATTGTTTTGCTATACCAGTCTTACCAGAGCAGGGTGGCAGGAAATCCTGGGGGCAACGATGAGTACCGTCGGCCAGCTTGAACGCCGCACACAGGACCGCGTGATTCGTCTGTTCCGCGACCGGCTGGGCTACGATTACCTGGGTAACTGGATTGACCGCCCCGATAATCGCAACCTGGAGACGGCAATTCTGCGCCGCTGGCTGGCAAGACGCGGCTACGCCCCAACGCTGATGGACCGCGCGCTGTACCAACTGGAAAAAGCGGCCGCGTTGGGGGAGGGGCGCCACCTGTACGAGGCCAACCGCGCCGTCTACGAGCTGCTGCGCTACGGCGTCAAAATCAAACCGGCGGCGGGCGAGCAGACGCAGACCGTCTGGCTGATAGATTGGGCGCACCCGGAGCAAAACGACTTTGCCGTCGCCGAAGAGGTCAGCGTGCAGGGGGAAGCGAAGAAGCGCCCGGATATCGTCCTCTACGTCAACGGCATCGCGCTGGGCGTGCTGGAGCTCAAGCGCTCCACTGTCTCGGTCAGCGAGGGCATCCGCCAAAACCTCGGCAACCAGCAAAAAGCCTCCATCCGCAACTTCTTCAGCACTGTGCAGCTCATTATGGCCGGCAACGATACTGAAGGGCTGCGCTATGGCGTCATTGAGACGCCGGAGAAGTATTATGTGGCCTGGAGAGAAGAAGACCCGGCCTGGCAGCCGGGCGGGCCGGGGGAGAAATATTTACCCGCCGCCCATTGCATCGGCGGCGAAACGCTGCTGGATTGCGCGCTGCTGCGCCTGTTAGCCAAGGCGCGCTTCCTGGAACTGGTGCACGATTTCATTGCCTTTGACGGCGGCATCAAGAAGATCGCCCGCCCTAACCAGTACTTTGCCGTCCGGGCGGCGCAGGCGCGCGTGCAACAGCGCGCGGGCGGCATCATCTGGCATACCCAGGGCTCCGGCAAGTCGCTGATGATGGTCTGGTTGGCGAAGTGGATCCGGGAGCACGTGTCCAACAGCCGCGTGCTGATCATCACCGACCGCGAAGAACTGGACGAGCAAATTGAGGGGGTGTTCAACGGCGTGCAAGAGGAGATTTACCGCACCCGCAGCGGCGCCGATCTGTTGGGCGTGCTCAACCGCGCCGACGAATGGCTGGTCTGCTCGCTCATTCACAAATTCGGGCGCAGCGAAGAGGCCGCGCTGGATGAGTACATCGCCGACCTGCGGCGTGCCCTGCCGCCCGGTTTTCGGCCCAAGGGCCAGATTTTCGTCTTCGTGGATGAATGTCATCGCACGCAGAGCGGCAAACTGCATCAGGCGATGAAAGCCATCCTGCCCGGGGCCATGCTGATCGGCTTCACCGGCACGCCCTTGCTCAAAGCCGATAAGCAGCGGAGCGTAGAGGTCTTCGGCTCGTACATCCACACCTACAAATACGACGAAGCCGTGCGCGACGGCGTGGTACTGGATCTGCGCTATGAGGCCCGCGACATTGACCAGCGGCTCACTTCACCGCAAAAGGTGGACCAGTGGTTTGAGGCCAAGACGCATGGCCTGACCGACTATGCCCGCGCCCGGGTCAAACAGCGTTGGGGGACCCTGCAAGAGGTGCTCAGTGCCCAATCGCGCTTGGAGAAGATTGTGGCCGACATCCTGCTGGACATGGAGATCCGGCCGCGCCTGATGGATGACCGCGGCAACGCGCTGCTGGTCTGCGCCAGCATTTACCAGGCCTGCAAGTTCTACGAATTGTTCAGCCGAACGCCGCTCAGAGGCAAGTGCGCCATCATCACCAGTTACCGTCCCCAGCCTTCCGATATCTCCGGCGAAGAGAGCGGCGAAGGGCTGACCGAACGCTTGCGGCAGTACGAAATCTACCGCCGGATGCTGGCCGATTTCTTTGAGCAGCCGGAAGATCAGGCGATGGCCCGCGTGGAGGAGTTTGAAACCCGAGTCAAGGCGCTGTTCATCAAAGAACCGGGGCGCATGAAACTGCTGATCGTGGTGGACAAGCTCTTGACCGGCTTTGACGCGCCGCCGGCCACCTACCTGTACATTGATAAGCCCATGCGCGATCATGGCCTGTTCCAGGCTATCTGCCGCGTCAACCGGCTGGACACCGAGGATAAGGAATACGGCTACATCGTGGACTACAAAGACCTCTTCCAATCGCTGCAAGGCGCGGTCCAGGATTACACCGGCGGCGCGTTTGCGGACTACGATCCCACCGACGTGGCGGGCGTGCTGCAAAACCGGCTGGCGAAGGCCCGCGAGCACCTGCAGGAGACGCTGGAACAGGTGCGCGCCTTGTGTGAACCGGTCGCCCCGCCCCGCGATACCGCCGCCTACCTGCACTATTTTGTGGCCGCGGATACGCAGGACCAAGAGGCGATCAAGAACACCGAGCCGCGGCGCGTGGCGCTCTACAAAGCCGTTTCCACCCTCTTGCGCGCCTACGCCAGTCTGGCCAGCGAGCTGTCGGAGGCCGGCTACACGGCGGCGGAGGCCCAGGCGCTCCAGCGCGAGGTCAAGCACTACGAGCAGGTGCGGGAGGAGGTCAAGCTGGCCAGCGGCGATTACGTGGATTTGAAGCTGTTTGAGCCGGCCATGCGGCATCTGCTGGACACCTACATCCAGGCCGAAGAGAGCCAGGTGATCGGCAAATTTGACGAAGTGGGATTGATTGAACTCTTCACCAGCGGTGGGTTGGCCGCGCTGCGCCCGGCCCTGCCAACGACTTTGACCGACAATCCGGCCGCCATGAGTGAAGTCATTGAGAACAACATCCGCCGGTTGATCATTGACGAGCAACCGGTCAACCCCCGGTACTACGAACGCATGTCGCAACTGCTGGATGAATTGATCGCGCAACGCAAGGCGCAGGCGCTGGAATACCAGGAATACCTGGCCCGTTTGCAGCAGCTGGCGCAACAGGTCCAGGACCCGGCGCAGGCGCGCGCCTATCCAGCCGTCCTGGATACGCCGGCCAAGCGGGCGCTCTATGACAACCTGGGCGGGGATCTGGAGCTGGCGCTGCGCGTGGATGCGGCTGTCCGCCGGGTCAAAAAGGACAACTGGCGCGGGCACACCATCAAAGAGCGGGAGGTGCTCTCCGCCATCCATCAGACGTTGGGCGCACCCGCCGCCGATGTCGCCCGGGCGGAGCAGCTCCTGGAGATCGTGCGGGAACAAGATGAGTACTGAGCAGATCCTGGAGATTCAAGACTTACAGGTGACGGTGCGGTACAAAGCTATCAAGCACCTGCACCTGGCGGTCTATCCACCGGAAGGCCGGGTGCGCGTCTCGGCGCCGCTCTACATGAGCGACGAGGCCGTGCGGCTGGCCGTCATCTCCCACCTGGGGTGGATTCGGCGGCAGCAGGCCCGCTTCGCCGCGCAGGAGCGCCAATCCGAACGGGAGATGGCGCATGGCGAAAGCCATTACGTGTGGGGACGTCGCTGCCGGCTGCTGATAGAAGAGCAAGACGCTCCACCGCAAGTCCGCCTCCACGGCGGCAACAAACTGGTGCTGCAGGTGCGTCCCGGCCTCCCGGCCGACAAACGGCGCGCCCTCCTGAACGCCTGGTATCGCGCAGAGCTCAAGGCGCGCATCCCGGCGCTGCTGGAGAAATGGCAGCCGGTGATCGGCGTCGCGGTCGCCGAGTGGGGCATCAAGCGCATGAAAACCCGCTGGGGCACGTGCAACATTGCGGAAAAACGGATCTGGCTCAACCTGGAACTGGCGAAAAAGTCCCCCCACTGCCTGGAGTACGTGCTGGTGCATGAGTTGGTGCATCTGCTGGAGCGCCATCACAACGAGCGATTCCGCGCCTTGATGGATCAATACCTGCCGCAGTGGCAGCTCTACCGCGACGAACTGAACCGTGAGCCTTTGGCGTATGAGCAGTGGGAGTATTGAGGGCGAGGCCCTTGACCGGGGACGGCCGTTGTGGGTTGGCGTCCCCCGCTCCTAATCAAGGGCGCGCGGCTTGCTGCGCGCCCTTGATTCACCATGCCGGGGTGGAGACCAATGCGACCTTGCGTGCTTTTCGGGATGCGCTGGCGGGTCTGGAAGAGGGACTGGCTACCTGGTGCCTGCTCACACAGCAACGGCTGGCTGAAATCTGCATCAACGAAGGTGACTTTGATCCCGACCAACCGGTGCTTTTCCCCCTGTCGGAGTTCTGGCAGCCAGCGTTGTTGGAGGCCGCCGGTAACCTGGGGGAGCAGATGGAAGCCCTCAGTGTGGCGATTGGACCGGCAATCATGCCGCCTGCGGCGCGGGCACAACCTCGGAGGCGTTTCGTGCGGCAATCTTGCGGCGCATCAACTACTTCCGGGGTATGGCAGGGATTCCTCCCCTTGCCCGGTTCGATGATGCTTATAACGCCAAAGCCCAAGCTGCCGCATTGATGATGAGCGTCAACCATAACTTGAGCCACAATCCGCCCAGCAGTTGGATCTGTTATACCGAGGCGGGGCACGAAGGGGCGGGGAATTCCAACCTTTTTCTGGGTATCTATGGGCCAGATGCGATTAGCGGCTATATCTATGACCCCGGCAGCAACAACACTTCTGTGGGGCACCGGCGCTGGATTCTGTATCCACCGACGCAGGTGATGGGCACAGGCGACATTCCCTCGCGGGATGGCTATCCCGCGTCCAATGCACTGTGGGTGTTCGATCAGGACCACATGTGGGGGGCGCGGCCGGAAACGCGGGAAGCCTTTGTCGCCTGGCCGCCGTCGGGCTATGTGCCGTACCAGGTGGTATATCCGCGGTGGTCGTTCGGCTATCCCCAGGCCGATTTCAACCAGGCGACGGTGACGATGACGCAGGATGGGCAACCGCTGGCGGTGCAGCGCAACACCCCAGTCAACGGGTATGGGGATAACACGCTGGTTTGGGAGCCGCAGGCCAGTTTTGACACTCCGCCCGCAAGTGACACGACCTACGAAGTGACCCTGAGCAATGTCAGCATCGCCGGACAAGCCCGGAGCCTCACGTACACGGTGATTGTATTTGACCCGGCCCACTAATGCTGGTTCTTGTATCACGCAGCAAAGAGAGAAACCCGGAGCCGGGTCGCAGATTCACAGGGACCTCATGCAAGGAGTAATAAAGTAAGGGTGACGCAGCTGACTCTGCGTGGGGGATAGGCAGTCCTGATGGTGAGCGCAGTTATCAGGGGACGCTGCAAACCTTCGACCGTGGCTTCATGGTGCAGAGCGATTCGCGGGTCACCTACGTGTTCTACGACAATGGCCGATGGGAGCGCCGGTAGCGCGGCAAGAGGCGGCTGCAATCAGATTTTTACACCTGGTCGCGGTAACGGATAATTGACAAGGCGCTGGTTTGCTCTTATACTTGAATCAGCATCAACGGCAGGTTTGCTGTCATTGTTCCACGACCGCAGTATCCAGATTACGGCATAGAATCTTGTTCGGACAAATGCATCTCACTATCAAATCTACATTGCCCGCTTGAGATAGAGGAGGTGAAGACGCGCCAAATAGTGACAAATTTCCCCAGATGGCATTTTTATATGCTTCAGTAAAAAAATTGTTTGTGTTCACCACAAGGAGAGTTGGCCATGGCAGAATCGAGGCTTTCAAGGAGTTTCTATGTCCCTATCGTCAAAGCCGTGATTACACTCTTGTTGCTATGGGGGGTAGGGGCCATCCTCAAAGAGTTGCCGATGATCAAAAATCTGATCATCAATAAGATCTCACTCTCGGCTTCCGCTATCGTAGAAATGGCCATCACGTTACTGATGGTGGTTGTACTTATGAATTTCGCCCGAGACTTTGGACACCAATTGCGGCGCGTATTACCGCGTTTCCCGCAGAGTAGTGTCATCTTTGTCTCGCTGGTGTACATTATTGTGATTGTGATCCTGTACAATGCGTTTTCTCCCCTCGGACTATCGTGTTCAAAGAAAGCTTCTGGATCTATCAGATCGGTTTTCTCGCAGTGGCGCTCGTGCCCCTCTGGATTGGCGGCGTTACCTTGTACAGAAACACCGACAAACTCGTTGACTTGATCACCACAGGGGTAGACAAAGCCACCGGTGAGATGACCCAAATGGGCCGGTATGGGGAGAAAGGCACATGTTCTAACTGCGGTGCGCTCAATGTTCCAGAAGCAAGGTTTTGCTTTCAATGCGGCGCGCCGTTAAAATCGCCGGCCGCCAAGGAAGCCGCACCTAACATGTGTTCGATGTGTGGCGCAAAGAATGAGCCGGATGCTCGCTTCTGTATCGAATGTGGAGCGGGTCTGCCAGCGTCGTAAGGCAAGTTCGCCACCTTTTCCAGCCTGGAATCTGGAACGCGCCAACTGGCATGTTCAACGCAATTGGTATATACTGAGATAGTGTTGCAATGATCAAAGCAGCTCCTACATTTTGACAGTAAATATCGGTACTGACAACGCTGTTGGAACGACATTGTTTCCGAGGAGGCACGCCAGGCCGCAAACGGCTCCTAACCTCACCGGCAGCCATAGCCAGGCGATAGCGAGCAGGCAGGGTTCTTGTCGTTCGCGAAGGATGTTTTCCCTTTCTGCCACCCCCGCTTCTGACATCGCCAGTCCCAGGAGGTATTGATGAGTGATTCCACAACGGTGCGCGACGGTTTCATTGCGATGATGATCCATGATTGGTGCAAGACGGTCTTGAATGCCGATGGAAAATGGACCGGCCACCAGAAATTCGATCCACAAGCCCAGGGCGGTGTGGCGTTTGGACCAAGCGCTGCCGTGACCGGCACCCAGTTGCGGGAACTGTTTGGCGCGCAGGTAGTGGAGTACGTCAAAAAACATGAAGAAATCAAATGGGGCGCTGCCGATAGCGTGGTGGCAGCGATAGGAATAGCGGATCGCGCGCAGAAGGCGATGTATCAACTCCAAGATGCCGCCGGCGCAATTATCAGTGAGCGTGAGTTACCAGAGGTCCTCAAATCGAGACTGTTCCCCTATCCCCCATTCTATCCCTACTATGGCGAGGCTGTGACGGCCTGGGACCCGCAGCTGGCGGCCCAGCTGCTACGGGACGCGGTTGACACCATCCAGACCCAATCGGCAACGCTACCGATACTGCTGGCCGCACAACGGCCTTTCCGTCGTTTCCCCCACACCACTTACATGCCGCATCTTTCACTCGAGCTGCACCAACGCTTCGCGGCCACCCTTTTCCTGTTAGTGCACAAGCAACTCCGCCAATTGCAGGCAGCAGGACGCCCCTTTACTGATCTGACCAACCTGCACTTCAGCGTAATTACAGCTGTCCCAGATCCACTGGAGCTATTCTACCGCTTACGCGACGTGACCGCCTATCGGGAGGCAACGCGAGACCTGCGGGCAGATCTGTACAAGAGCATTTTCCAGGCCGAGTGCGCAGCGCTTCCTGGCGCCAGCGCCGCCGCTAATCCCTTTGAGTACTACACCTTCGATGGCCTGGTACTGGTGTACGATGAGGCGCCAACTGTACTCGACGCCATCCAGGCGTCGGCTAACCGGCGCCACACGCTGCGTTCATTGACAGTTGAGGTAATCGAATACAGCATCGCGCTCAACGGTGGAAACTATTTTAGCCCACGCCATACACCAGAAGTGCAGCGTTTTACCATCCTGGAGCAGCGGAGCCAGGTATTTCCGACCACCACTCTGGCTCTCTGTCAGCGCTGCAATATGCCTGTAGCGGAGCCGCTTCCCAGCGGCCTTTGTGAAAGTTGCGACGCCCTCAGGCAGCATTCCAGCGCCATAAATCTAGAAAAAGTCGCCCGTGGCGCTGATGGCCAACCTCAGCGTCTCGCGTACGTCTTTGTCACCCTGCCGGAAGACCTGCGCCACGAGGCCTTGCGCGTCGCGCAACGGCACCTGGATCAGATGCTGACCGATGCCCGCAAGCATCCGCTCCGTCATCCCGAAGACCCCCGCTGGACTGATCCAACCCTGCCACGGCTGTCTCCCACCAAATTGGGACTGTTTGAATACCTGGAGGCAGTACTGGCAGTAGAGAGCATGCAGCGCGAGATACATAACCGCAAGCCCGAGGGTGTGGCGGTTATTGCAGAATTCCCGCGCCTGACCATCTATGTCATGCGAGAGGAACTTTTCCTGGATTTTACAGATGCTCTGGACGCTGCCGTGAAAGACATGCATCTCGATGTGAAGGTACGCGCCATTTTGTGCGATCTCAAGACACCGGTGTGGAGCTTGATGGACCGCTTCACGGATCACCCCCGTGAGCCACAGTCAGACCAGGAACACCCCGGTGACAACTTGACAGCCCCAGCTGCTGGGCATCCCGACGTTGAACTTCCAAGTGGAAAGTGGCTTCTAGTTGATACTGCAGGAGGTGAAATGGTAATGTTTACGGATCAGGAAGTGAAGGCCATTCGCGATTTGGCCCGCGCGGAGAACGCTAAGGCCATCACACGAGCCCAGCTGCAAGCCTTGATCCAGCTGGCCCGTAAGGGCAGTCTGACAGAGCTCTGTTTGGAGATCGATCGCCGGTGCAAACGGAATAAAATCCAACACCAGTTTGCCGACCAGCTCAAGAAACAGCTCCAACAGCTTACGTCAACTGGTAAGGAAGCGGGCGATCAGGAGAAGCGGGCACTCTTTATCAAGAACATCGCCGATCTCGGCGATTTCAAACCCCAGTAAACGAAAGGAGCCACACCATGACTTTTGAAAAACTCGACCGCATCATCGAAGTGACGGTAGAATATACCACCTTGGGCACACTGTCCATCGGCGCGGGAGATCAACCACAATCCACCGTGGACTCGCCGGTAGTGCGCATTGGCGCTGAACCCGTGATTCCTGGTAGCAGCCTCAAAGGGGCGCTGCGCAGCAACCTCGAGGCAATTTTGTCCGGGCAGGGCATTGCTGTATGTGTTCCCTATACCGCTATACCTAATGAGATTCGTAAAGATCACCGTGTAGACCAGTATTTAAGCGAAATCGGACGCTTAAATACATGCAAACCCACTCAAGACATCTGCCCGGTCTGTCAGATGTTCGGTACAGCGGGCGGTGCCCAAGGGCTTTCCGGACGTGTCATGGTCCTGGATGCACGGCTCCAGGGCGCCTTTGACCCGACCATCCTGACCGAGCGGGCCCACGTGGCAATCACTCGCGATACACGCTCGCAGGCGGGCGGCGCGCTGGTCAGCGTGGAGGCCGTGGACGCCGGGGTAAAATTCAGCGGCGTCATCCGCCTGATCAACCCGGAAGACTGGATGGTGGGCGCAATTCTACGCAGCCTGGAGGCGCTAGGCTATCTGGGCATTGGAGCCAAAAAGACCAGCGGCTATGGGCAATTGCAGGTTGAGCCGCAGAAGGTCGTCATCCGCCGGCTGACTGCCCGAGGTTGGGAGGAGACAGGGGGTAAGCTGGATGATTACCGCCAGGCATTCGACGCGCGCCTGGCAAAAGCGACAAGGTAACCCCATGCTGACCGGACAATGGGTTCAAGTGAAATGTCAGCTCACCAGCGCGTTTCACACCCGCCGCCAGGGTTATGCTAACCTGTGGAAGTGCGCCCCCTTCGTGCTCGGTTCGACGCTGCGGGGAGCGCTGCTGACCGCCCTGATCACCTCCACCTACGATGATGCCGCCATCCAGAACGAAGACTACAAGACCCAGGGACCAGCAGCACCTTTCTTTGCCACACCGCCCCGGGCTTACTTCACGTTCGGACGCTTTCCCAAAGATGTCGAAGCCCGAATGGAATCCCACGCGCGGATCACCCTGGAGCGGGGTAATCAATCTGTCGCTGAGGGCGCGCTCCTCAGCGTGGAGGCAGTCAAGGCCGGAACAGCTTTTGAATTCGATGTACTGCTGCCTGGGGATGATGGCACCCTGGCACGGACGGTCCTAAATACGGTGGCGCTGATGTCGGGAATGATCAGCCTGGGCAGTTTGCGCTCTCTGGGCATGGGGCAGTTCAAGGTAGAGCACAAGACGACCGCGGCATTGGAGACTTGCCTGCAACAGTTCCATGCCCCGCCTGTGGACAAACCTTGGGACATACACTGGACGACCCCCTATGTACTGGCCGCAGGCGAGACGCCCTGGACCGGCGAGGCCACCGTTCTGGCGCAGCAGCTGTCCACACAGTTACGGGAGCAGATGCAAACACTGGCTACAGACATCAGGCCGCCCACTTTCAAGCGTGTGGATACGCGCATCAAGCTGGATTTTGTAGGACGGTGGTCCTTCGAGAACGGAGCACGGGAGAACCGCCTGGTTGCCTGGCCGGGGAGCATCTTTACTCTCCAGGTGGATGACCCTGGAGACTGGGAAGCAGCGCTGCAGCTGGCACAGGCCTTTGGCTGGGGGGCATGGGCCTCCTGGGGCTTCGGACGGTGGGCATGGGAATCTCCTGGCCAGCAATGAACGCCGAAATGCTGACCCTCCCACCGTTCCGTCTTGGAATGTACAGCCTCACCCTCGAAGCGCGTGAGCGTTTAACCCTGCCGACCTACAAGGGCAGTGTGTTACGCGGCGGCTTCGGCTATGCCTTCAAGCAAGGTGTGTGCGTCCAACCGGATCGCCCCCACTGCACAGGCTGCCCCCTGGCCGCGACCTGTGTGTACGCGGCGGTATTCGAACCGGCGCCGCCCGCAGATAGCGCCGTGCTGCGCAAAAATGCCGCCATACCGACGCCTTTTGTCATCGAGCCGCCGCCAGAGGCCCGGCATGCTTATGCTGCGGGCGAATTGCTAAATTTCCGCCTGATACTTGTGGGCCAGGCGTTGGGTTATCTGCCTCATTTTCTCGTTGCCTTTCGCAATCTGGGCGAACTTGGGCTGGGTGAGCAGCGCGGGCGCTTCCGTCTTCAACAGGTAGCGGCGATCCACCCCTGGCAAGACATGAGTGAAACTCTCTATGCTGATGACAGGTTACATACGTTGTCGCAACTGACAGTGACAGAAACCGAAGTAGCCACCCAGGCACAGAAATTACCAGAGACGCCACTCGATATTCATTTTCTCACCCCCACCCGGCTACAGAACGCCGGGCAACTGGTGCGCGAGGGACCACCCTTTGCCGTGCTGGTGAAGGCGCTGCTGGGCCGCATTTCATCTCTGGCCTATTTCCATTGCAGGACGCGCTGGGAGACCGATTTCCGCACATGGATTGATCGCGCCGAAGCAGTACAGATTGAAGAAGCTGCCACAGGCTGGGACGATTGGGGACGTTTCTCCAGCCGCCAGCAGCAGCACATTAACATGGGAGGATTGATCGGACATAACCGTTACCAGGGACAACTGGCGCCTTACCGCGCCCTGCTGACCCTGGGCACATTGCTGCATGTGGGCAAAGGGACGGTGTTTGGAAACGGGAAATTCACGGTAACCGAGTAAAGCCTGGCTATTCCGCATTCCCGTCAGCAACTCCGGATTCCGTCCGCACCGCCCGGTTATCAACCAACGGTACGAGCGCCAGTTCCCGAATGCGATCCAGGCGGAAGACACGTTCGGCTTGCGCTCGCCGACAAAAGCCCACCAGATAGAGTTCCTCGCCGTAGCTGGTGCAGCGACGCTCGATGCGGTAGGGTTCGACAATGCGGCGCGTGGTTTCGTCGCGCCCGGCGGTATAGTAAGCCAGCTCCAACGCCAGACCGTCCTGTAATGCCTGTTCAATGATGGGCAGGCTCTCTTCAATCTTCAGGGTCGGCTGTGTCCACATCGGGAAAGCCGTGCGTCCGGCAAGGGCATCCTGTAAAGCCGCTCGCACGCGCTGCGCACTGGCTTCTGCAGCAGTCAAATCCCCCGGCGCGAGTTGCGCCGCCAATCGTTCCAGCACCTCATCCGGCAGAACCACAGGCAGGGGCAATACCGTGCCCAGGTCACGGTACACGCGCGCTGCGAGCCACAGCAACGCAGCGCCGCCGCGTCCCAACTCGCTTCGTGTTGACGCTACAGGCTGGGGCAATTCCACCCACGGCGGCGCGCCTTCCTGTTGGGTCAGCCGGCGTACCAACAGCGGCAACTTCCCTTCATCCACTGCCACCGCGCGCCGTCCCAGAGTCCGCAACACCAGCTGCCTGCCGCGGCGACTGCGCTGCAAGCGCACCAGAATCTCCGGGTCGCTCACTTCCAACACGGTGAGCCGCTGCACGCGCATCCGTACCGCCCCCGCGGCCCAAGCAGTGAGCGTAGCGACCTCAGCGCCAGTGAGAGGACGTTGCGCCACGGTATTGAGGCGCGTGAGCAGCGCTTCAGCAGTAGCGCCGCGCTGCAGCGCGCGCGCCCAACTCGCCTGCGTGAGCCGATAAACACCAGCAGGCTGCCTTACAGCGCAAGTAGCCAGTGTGACCAAAGCCAGGGGATCGCAAACCGTGCCCGGAGGCGTGAAATCGAAATCCACGCCCAGGGTGAAGGGCGGCGGAGGCGCGGGTTGAGGTACGGGACCCCCTTCCAGCAGGTAAGCGCCCCAGGCTGTAAGGTGCAGTTCAGATGCTTCGGCAGTGATGGCGCCGAGTGCCAACAGTGGCCCCTTCAGTAAAGCGACCAGGGCTTCTGTGATTTGCACCTCCGGCTCCCAGGCGTGCGCTCCCAAGGCGGAGCGTGGCGCTGGATCATGCGCCAACAACCGCGCAGCTAACGCTTCGGCGCTGCCCAAGGCGGCAGAGTGCGTGGCAGAGTGCGTCAACTCCCGTACCAAAGCCGCGTGCAGCGTGTTAGTAATGCCGAGCCGATAAGCCGGCAAACGAAAATCGGCCCACTGTTTTGAGTCAGGCATAGCGAAGGCCGGCCACAGAGTCTGCAATTGGGCAGCAGGCGCGGCAGCCAACCATTCCCAGCCCGCTGGCGTCAAGACCACAGCAGGCCCAGCGGCGCCAACCAGGCCGGTCGCCACAGCCAGATAGTGCAGAAAGCGCCGCCGCGGGGCGCGCAGCTCGCCGGACAGCGCCGGATGGGCCGGCGGCTGACAACAACGTGCGCCCCACTCGCGCAGGAACGCTGGTGGAAGCCAGCGACCATGCAGCAGGCGTGGCGGCTCAGCCGCAAGCATCGCCAGCAGCTGCGCCAAATCATGCAGCACCGGCAGCGGCGCAGCGGGGGCCAGAGAGCCTTGCGGAGGACGCGGTGGGGCGGGATAACGAGTGAGCATTTCTGCCGGAATGAGCAGATCACAAGACTCTGGATCCCAGAAAATGAGCCCCAGAAAGTAAAGATGTTCCACAGGTGAGGCCGGATGCTCCCAGGGGCGCGTTGGGCTGGCGGCGTCCCAGGGGCGGAACTCACGGAAATCGCCATAACGACGGGCGAGGTGATGCCGTGGCAAGCGTCCACCAGCCGCAACCAGGTCGGCTAACACCCGGCGCTCCTCGACGCTCAAACTTGCCAGCAATTCTTGCAGGGCGGATAGATCGCTGAGCGTGGCCAGGGTCAGCGACGCCAATTCGGCTTTGGGCAGGTTGCGTGGCACGCGGGCGCCGCGCAGCAAGGCCATCACATACAACAAGGGATAGGGAGTAGCCTCCAGCAACGCACGCAATGGCAACAGATTCATGGCAAACTCCTCAGTTTCGGTGTATACTACAGGTAACGAAATTGCGATACTCTAACAACGTCGGCGCCGGTTGCACGCTTTTCAGGCCTTTTCCGATGCGTCTCGCAGCAATCGCCAGAGTAGCAGCGAATGGGCACATTTACAAGCAAATTATAGCCACAGTGGGAGAAAAAGCTCATTGCAGGCGCCTTACTTCCCATCTGGTGGGACATCCACGGCTTCTAACAAGTGAGAGTCCGAACCCAGGCCCCGATGAAGAGGGGATTGAAACATCGCGTGAGCAAATTGATGCGCGCTCGCGCATGTAGTCCGAACCCAGGCCCCGATGAAGAGGGGATTGAAACGATTTGGATGGCTGCCTTTCTTCAGCCTGATTTTGGTCCGAACCCAGGCCCCGATGAAGAGGGGATTGAAACCTTTTCGATTAGTTCTGCGGTGAAAATCCTTCCACGTCCGAACCCAGGCCCCGATGAAGAGGGGATTGAAACCAGTGTGTCTACCGGAAACAGGCCCGTTTGGCAGTAGTCCGAACCCAGGCCCCGATGAAGAGGGGATTGAAACAAGCGGTCCATTTTGAATTGTATAGATCATTTCATTTCGTCCGAACCCAGGCCCCGATGAAGAGGGGATTGAAACCCACATACACCCATTCCTTATAGAAGTGGGTGTAAAAAGTCCGAACCCAGGCCCCGATGAAGAGGGGATTGAAACCTCTTTGGACCGCAGAACAAAACTGCGGTCCCAACGGAGTCCGAACCCAGGCCCCGATGAAGAGGGGATTGAAACACTCTTTTGTTTTTGTCCATTACTTCTCTCCCCTCTGTCCGAACCCAGGCCCCGATGAAGAGGGGATTGAAACTCCCAATACCAGGATAACATAGATCATTCCGCTCCTGTCCGAACCCAGGCCCCGATGAAGAGGGGATTGAAACTTTTCTGTCGGGGAGGGGGAGGTCGCCTTCCTTTCGTCCGAACCCAGGCCCCGATGAAGAGGGGATTGAAACATGGCGCGAATCCTCTGGCCTATGGATTCGACTTCGTCCGAACCCAGGCCCCGATGAAGAGGGGATTGAAACGTTACAGTGACATTCTGGTACAGCGTGTCGGTATTGGTCCGAACCCAGGCCCCGATGAAGAGGGGATTGAAACTTGCAAGACCAATTATCAAGCCAGATGAAGTGGTGCACGTCCGAACCCAGGCCCCGATGAAGAGGGGATTGAAACCAGAAGCCATTGTGGCGGTCACCTTTAACCGCACGAGTCCGAACCCAGGCCCCGATGAAGAGGGGATTGAAACCTGTCCGGTGCTGGCGTCCAAAGCGGACCTGCCCGTGTCCGAACCCAGGCCCCGATGAAGAGGGGATTGAAACGAGACCTGCACTTCTGCAGGCCCGATTATACCCACCACGTCCGAACCCAGGCCCCGATGAAGAGGGGATTGAAACAACAGATAGACGATAAACAGACCCATCCTTCCTCCTCCAAGTCCGAACCCAGGCCCCGATGAAGAGGGGATTGAAACAAGGCATCCCCCCCTTCATCTCAACCTCCTTAGTGAGTCCGAACCCAGGCCCCGATGAAGAGGGGATTGAAACAAGCCGAAGAGCATGTCTCCCGCAAGCACAAGGACCAGTCCGAACCCAGGCCCCGATGAAGAGGAGGGTTGGAGGAGTCGTGACTGATTACGCACTGATTACGAAAATGCGTAATGAGTCATTTGACTGCTTACACACTTTGGGGGCATCGCACAGCGCGCTGGAGGACTGCTTACGCTGCGCTAACAAAAAGCGTAATCAGTCAATTCACTGATTACGCTTCACTGAACCTCACCGGCACCTTAACATTCAGGGCACTTCAGGTTGTCGCTGCCGGAGACGCTGCAAAAAACGTAGATTGATCAACAGATAGATGAGCGTATTGCGGTTGGCAATCGCGTGTTGATTCCGTAGATGGGGACGCTCGATGCCCAAAGCCACGGCCTGGCTGTTGATGCGTTCGGTGGCTGAGCGCTGCTTGTAGATGCTCTTGTAGGCTTCACCTTCACGATCGAGTTGGTAGCGGAGGCGCGCGCCGATGCTGGTCGGCATCATCGCCGTGCAGCCTCCCTTGTTCCAACGCGGGTAATTCACCGGGCAAGTCGCTGCGGCGCTGTTTCCGGTAGCGCGGAGCGGACAGACGTATTTACCCCGTTCATGCTCGATGAGGGCGGAGGTGCGGTCAAGGTAGGTGAATTTGAGGGGCATCGGGAGACCGGCCCGACATATGGGCAGGCCCGCCGCGGAAAACTGCCGTCCGCCAGCGCGATAGCCGCCGCGTTCAGAGAAAGGCACGGCAGCAAAGGCCTGGGGATCATCCGCACGGTAGAAGTACTCGTAGACGTAAAATGCATCAAAGGCCGCATCAAAGGTCCCCCAGCGCGGACGAAAGCCCAACCGCACCTCGGTGAGCGCCATGAGGGGGAAGAAGTAACTGAGGTCGCCGCAATCAAAGGGTTGCGTGAGTTCGGCAACGACGAATTCGCCCCACTCGGGCACTTTGACCACCACCACCCCCGAACCGTAGCCCCAGTAGAATTCACCCGGTTTGAGTTGGCTTCCTGGTCGCGGGTTGGTCGTGGGCGTGGTCGCCGCTACCTGGTTGCGGCGGCGTTTACAGCCCAGACGGCAATCAGGATCGCCTGCGGGCTGCTTGGCTTTGTCATAGCGCTCTTTGACATAGGCCTTGGGATTGTTTTCCTCGACCCAGGCCAGGATGTGTTTGGTGTCGAGTGAAATACATTCGCCGATATGCTGGACGCCGAGCTCTTGCAGCGCCGCGCGAATCAAGGTCACACTATCCGCCAGCAAGTACTGCAAGGCGGCATTGGGCACCGTGCGCAACATCTGGGTCAGATGGCGTGCAGTGGGAAGACTGGCTCGAGGGTCCATGTCCCAGGGTTGCCCAGGCGCTGCTGCCAGCGGGTAGCCCAAAAGCCACACCAAAACTGGCTGCTCTTCCAAGAAGGTGTGCAGCTGGCGCATTGAAACTCGGCCCTCATTGAGTGGTACCAACACGGTCGCCGCCAGGGTGGCATACGGAACCGTGGGCTGGCCCCAGTTGCGCAGCAAGTCACGCTCCGGAAATCCCGCCCAGTGCAAGGGCCCGAGCAGATCCAATAGACGCAACGCCGTAGGCGCGGTTCGAAAGCAATGCTGTAACTGCGCGCGCTCACACCACAGGGTATGCAAATCGTGGCGCGGCGGCAGGCGGTCGCTGCGCGTGAGGCGCTTCCACAAATTCGACCACGGGGTTACAATAGGAATACCGGTCATCGCTAACGCTCCTTTCAGCTAAAATGGGACCCGACACCCCCATTTTAGCCTCAAAAAGGGGGATGACCGGCGCTTTTCGGGCTGCGTAATGAGTCACGCTGACTGATTACGCTGCTACGAACTAGATGTCGTACCTGGCTGGCGCGCGCCAGCCAAAGCGTAAGCAGTCCCGGCACTGATTACGCTTGGGGGAGGTGCAGCGTTTGACTCATTACGCCCTGATTACGTTTCGGCGTAATCAGTCTTTTCACTGCTCTAACCCTCTGAAGAGGGGATTGAGACCCAACATGAATGCAGCACGAATGCGTCACGAATAGTGCGCCAAAACATACAATGTTCGAGGCGGCATTGAGGCTACGAGCGGGGTCGGCATTCGGGCATTCGTGAAGATTTGTGTCAGAGAGCACCCAATGTTCGAGGCAACATTGAGGCCACGGGCGGGGTCGGCATTCGGGCATTCGGCCCTTGTGCTAGATGTTAGGGAAAGCCAGAGCCTTGATTTGCAATACATCCACCTTGCCCAAAAGGCAGTTAATGTAGATGGACAGCGTATGAGCAGTCAATTTGGTATACAAGCGTGTGACCAAGCCCCAAAAACTATGTGCGTAATTGCGCGCTATGCAGAATTGCTCTTCGAGTTGTCCATTGACAGTCTCGATAATTTGTCGAGTACGGCTGATCAGTTGAGTCAAGGCCGCAGGTAATGGCTCTTTCTGATTATCGCGGCGTAAGGCCAGGAGGCGGATGCCATTCTGCCGTAACAGCTGCGCCGCGACTTCGGCACTGACATAGGCTTTGTCAGCCAAGACCATGCGGTGCGTATGCTGTTCCAGCAATTCAGTGCCCACAGCCAGATCGGGAGCATTGGCGGGGGCCAATTCGAAGTCCAAAATGAGACCCTCCAAGGTAACCACTATCCTTGCACTTTTCCAGGTTCAATAGCCAATTGGGAGCAGATCTGGTCAACAGAACGTCCTTCTTGAAGCGCCTCTGCCAGCCACTGCAGGAGGTTACGCTGATGTTCTTGCTGGAGACGTCGTCGAACGTCGCCACAGGTCAGCGTAGCCTCGTGTGCTGCGGCGCGTTGTGCCTCAAGAAAACAGAACAAACGCGCCGTGAGGGTCCAGAAACGGAGAATGGCCTGGCGTGTCATTACCTGGTACTGATCACTGCCCAAGAGATCCTTCCCGTACTCAAAGTAGGTCTCCACTCCAGCACCGTGAAGCCCCAGTACCGCACGGACTTGAGAGGTTCTTCCCAACTTGCGCACCCAGGTCGGGACGAGATGCGCATACTTGCTCTGGAAGGGCACCCCTCTGCCTCACACACGCGCTTCTGACAGTACATCCTGGGCTCCAGCGGGCAGCGCTGATCCAACAGCACGTACAAGCCGCTGAGCAAGCCGTGTCCACTGACGTCCTTTTTCTCTGTGGCGGAGTAGTGCCGTCCCAGTCCCCCCATCGCCCGGCCTTTCGGCCTGGTGTGCACCGAATCGTCGAAGATCAAGAAACCTGTCACGACGGTTTCCTTGGGTCGTCCGACGCGGTGGGGCTGCGCAGCCTTCAGACGAGCATGTTCGGCTTGAACTGGCTCTGCCATCCGCTTACACATCCGCTCACAGAAGTAACTCCACCAGAGGCGGGCGAGGGCGGTCGTAGACCAGCGCCACTGGTTCAGAAACCGGGACAACCCCGAAAGGCTCACCGATTCGCCGATCACGCGCAGTAAGCCCGTGAGGGTTTTGCGTTCCTCGCATTCGACGAGGCCCAGGAGTACGATCACGAAGTACCGCCATTGGCGTCGGCTGAAGCAGGGACGGAAATACTCTGCAAACTGGCGTAACTGCTCAGACAGGCATACAAGCGGCTTGGGCATGGCCTCACCTCCGATAGGGGGCGTCTAGCAACTCCTATTATCGTCGGGTTGACCGTGCCCACACTTATTCGCTGTTAAAATGCAAAGATAGTGCATATTTGTAGCATCGCGTCAGAATGTACAGATGTGTTCTTAATGTGTCATTGTCGTAGTAATTACTTTTCACCCATGTGTAAGATTGGAGGTAAGAATATGATGGCAGATGAGAAACACTGCGCACAGTGTGGCAGACTCTCGGCATGTGATGAATGGGTCGGATCAATCGTCAATTTTCGCACCACAGTAAAAAAACAGAACATAATAGTTTCTGGACCGGATAGTCTGTTCGTCTGCATGGGCGAGCCCCAGCTTAGGGATTATGTAACCAAAAAGCCGCTGGCGATACTCTCCCCAGAGGGTCTTCCTATTGCCTGGGGTAAACCGGACTTTACACCTGACGGCGTTGGGGGCAGACATGACTGGACTATGATTTGGCTGCCATCTCTGTCAGTGGACGAGCCGGTGCTCATAATAGAACCAGATCACTGGTGTGTTTTCGGTGAATATTATTTCTATTGGTATCGCAGCAACACCCAAAAGCGGGCCCACCTGTGCTGCCGCAAGTGCGCTATTCTTTACTCGGTCAAGAAACATCGAGTTATCAAAAGAGTAGAGGATGCGATGGTCATTACTCCCGATCAAAGAATCTTCGATAGGTTTGCAATGGAACACAATCTGGATTTTTATCTGGCTGCATTTGACGGTGATTATTGGCAACCTCCAGAAGTAGAAATGCGTCGGTTGTTGGAACTCAATCTTCCGCCTTTTGCAGCGAAGAGATTAGCAATATTGATGCATAACTTGGCTGATGCTGGGTTTGAACAATTAGCCACGAAAGGAGCCTACAAAATACTGAAAATCTATCCCGAATTCGTGACGAAGGACGCGATGATCTCCAATTTACTTGGCACTACGTCCGATGGAATTGAAGCGACAAATGCTGCTTTCGAGCAATGTCTGTCGAAAGAGGGCGGCTCTTATGAGAGACTTGGGGCCTCGACAATCTCCTCGTGGGCGCTGGCGTTGGCTCTATCTCCTGCTTATGCCCAAAGGGCAAGGGAATTGTCCCGAATGGCCTATGAAATGGATCCGGCCGCATATGGGGTGCTTGATAATCGACTGGCCATTCTGGCTGCGACTCAAGATCCTGACGCTCTGGATTTCCTGGATCGAAATGCACATCGTCTTCAGACTCAGAATCAATATTTCTCAGCCGGTCAAATCTACCAGCAGTGCGGTATGTACCAAAAAGCCCTCGAATGCTTTCTGACTGCTGATTCGTTCTGGCCGGAAATCTACAACAAAGTTCATATTGCACAGACACTGTTTGACCTGGGAAAATATCGCCAAGCTCTCCAGCAGATTGCACTAGGCAAAAGATGCCTTCACGAAGGGAGTGGTGAATACACAGACGGAGATGGAAAAGACATTTCTTATCATGGGTTATCTGGAAAACAGAGGGTCCATTTGGAGCAATGGCTGCTCTTGATTGAGGGCAAAGCGCTATACGAGTTAGGGGAGATAGAGGAAGGTAAAGAGAGGCTAAAGCAAGCAACCCTCGTGGCTCCAGTCGCCCCAAAAATTCGTGAGGAGTTGCAGCCTTACCTTGGAGGATTTCATAGCCCTCAAGATCTACAGAAAGCATTTGACATGGAGCAACAGAAGCGCGTTGCAATTGAACGAGAACTCTCTCGAGCACGAGCGGAACGTCAGGACATAGCGGAACTCTTAACCGCGATAGCGAAAACTCAGGAAAACTGGGGTGACGAGTTGCAAGCTGTCAGTGATGCTTTGCTCCATGAGGGCATTGATGATGAATCATCAGCCTACATCCTTGCACTCTCCAGTCGAATCCGAAACCTGCGACCGACCGATTATGAACATTACTACCAGGAATGCACCCGTATTTATCCTGCCCTGCCCGTGAAATCCGTAGAGTTCATTGCGACGGCCCGCTATCTGTTCAACACCTTGCATGATCAACAATCGCCAATCTATGCAGGGGTTATCATTGAACTTGCCAAAGCTGTGGAATTTACAGTCAACGAAGTGCTGATTGCGCCGTATGCCATGAAGCGATTTCGTGAGATAAATGCTGCCAGAATGGAAAAAACGTCTTCGGGCAATCGTCGTCAGACCGTGTCTTTGACCTCCAGTGATGGAAAGCCTAAGTACTTCATGTTGGCTGATCTAGCATCCCTTTGTGCTTCTCACGATGTAGATTGGATAATGCACAATCGGCGGGAATTCGGTGAAGCTGCGGAGTGGCTTATGAGCAGATTGCCTGAAATCATTTTGGAGGTAAAGGATACCTTCAGGAATGGCTGTGCCCATAGAGACTCAGCCACCAGAGACAAAGCAACGGACCTTTTTTGTTACCTATCTCAGCATCGAGTGTTTGAGCACTTGAATGAGCTGGCATGCCTTGCGATATTGTGATAATTCTGACATCCGGTTTGATTGGTACTTTGACAATTGCATAACTGATATTTCTCCTCAAACACCACATGGATCATGGATATGGAACAATTGCCCGTCGCACTAGTACATCCTAGCAGAAGTCTCTTCCCAGATAGCGTTGCGGTATAATGCGTGCATCACCTTGATAAGGAGGGACAAGATGCCCGGGCCATCAGCGGTGCGTGTCGTTCTCAGTACCCGCCAACGGAAAACTCTGAAAAAAACTGCGTCGCCAGCAGACATTGCCCCAATCAACTCAATACCCACCTCTCGGCTTCTTTAGTAGAGTGGGTGGCGCAACAATGTGGCGATGCGCAGGATTTGGGTAAAAAGGGCGTCACGGGGATTCTGCACTCCCAAGCGACCCGACGGGAGTATCTGGAAGACCCGCGCCACCGCATCCGCTTTGTCTACACGCCAAAACATGCGTCGTGGCTCAACCAGGTAGAAATCTGGTTTAGTATTTTGTATCGGCGGCTGCTCAAACGCGGCAACTTTACGTCTACCGCCGACCTGCTGCGGCAGCAAATCCTGGACTTCATTGACTACTTCAATCAACTACTGGCCAAACCTTTTCGGTGGACTTATGCGGGCAAGCCGCTCACCGCATGATCTGGGGAGAGATTTCTGCCGCGCAGTACTAGCTTGCGCTCTGCGCGCCCATCCGGCAGAATCCCTGCTGCTCAGCGACCCGCTGCGCCTGCCGGAGCTCTTCGCTTTTGACGTGGCTTCGCTGCGCGCCCCCCACCTCATCCAGTCTGGATGGTTCGAGATCAATCGCGAGGGGGGGTGGGATATGGTGCGGTTGCGGGAGTCTGCGGGAGAAGAGTAGAGGGAGATGCGGGCGAGGAGATGTGGCGCTGCGTTGAAGCCCTGTCCATTGGGCGCGATATCGCAGCCGGGTGGGTTTCCACCCGGTAATTTCTCGCCCGGCGATTTTTCGCCCGGCGATGGCTGAATCGGAAGGGAGTAGAACAATGTCTACGAAGACAAATATGGCAATTTTTGTGGGTCTTCTGTTACTTTTGGGCACCATTCCCGTGGCTGCAAACTCCACCCAAGCCCAATCGCTACTACCACCAACGAGTATGCGGCATCCAGCCACGATGCCAGAAGACGATCCCATTTCTGTACTTCGAGTTGCTTATGCTCTAGATTCTTACATTAATTCACAAAGGATAGAGTCTGCAAACGAAGATCCCCTTTTTTCAGAGGTAGAGACAGGATTACCAATATCCGGTTTGGGCTCACTAGACTGGGGAGACTATGATAACGATGGCGACCTGGACTTATTGCTCACTGGGCACATTTCTGACACCTTGGCAATCTCGCGAGTCTATCAAAACCGAGACGGGATTTTGGTTGATAGCCAAGCAGGTTTGATCGGAGTGTTCAGATCATCTACGGCCTGGGGTGACTACAACAACGATGCTTGTCTCGATATCATCACTACAGGAGAAGAAAACACTGGAGTTCTAAGTACACGGCTCTATCGCGGCGACTGCAATGGGAGCTTCACTCACGTACCTGTGGGGTTACCCGGTGTACATTCTGGAGCGGTAACTTGGGGAGATTATAACAATGATGGCAGACTGGATATCCTCTTGGTAGGGAGAGACAGTGCAGATAATGGCCTATCCAGAATATATCGCAATAATGGCCAGGAGAGTTTTACCGATATTGACGCAGGCCTTCCTGGAATGTGGTATGCGGACGCCGCCTGGGGTGATTATGACAATGATGGATACCTCGATGTGTTACTAACGGGTTCCACCCTAACACTTCTTTACCACAACAATGGGGATGAGACGTTTTCCAATATCAACGCCGGACTCCAGCGTTTGCGGTACAGTTCCGCCGCTTGGGGTGATTATAACAACGATGGCTATCTAGATGCACTCCTGACCGGCTATGATTACTACTCATCGAGTTTCTATGCCAAGGTATATCGCAATGACGGTGGCAACGTCTTCACCGATATCGGGGCCGCCCTTGAGAGCGTCTGGCATAGTCGAGCCAAATGGGGCGACTATGACAATGACGGCGACCTGGATATTTTGCTGATCGGACTTTCTAGTTCAGGTGAATCTATCTCTGCTATCTATCGCAACGACGGGGCAGATACCTTTGTTGACATTGATGCGCAGCTTTGTGGTGCCCACGTAGGCGATATTGCCTGGGGCGATTATGACAACGATGGAGATCTAGATTTCATCCTCGCCGGGCGCCACAACACTGATGAACCACCTGTAACGATTCTCTATCGCAATAACATTACAAACACCAACACTGTCCCTGTTGCACCAGAGGATCTAGACAGTGTGTTTGACAGTGCAACTACAGTTACTCTCAACTGGCATGCTGGGGGGGATAGCCAAACTCCTGCCGCGGGACTAACCTACAATGTGAGAGTCGGAACAACACCCGGCGGTTCTGAAGTTATCGCTCCCATGTCCTTGCCGCAATCTGGGACAAGGACCGTTCCCGCTCTTGGCAATGCAGGACACAGGCTATTCATCAGACTCCAAAACGTGACTCCGGGCGCCATGTATTATTGGAGCGTACAGGCAGTTGATACTGCCTTCGCCGGATCCAACTTTGCCGCCGAGAGTCAGTTCCGCACGCCTGTGGTTCCGACACAAGTTACGCTGCAGGGTCCACAATTGGGTGTCGTTAATCAGCACTATACCTACACGGCCACAGTCTTTCCAGACAACGTTACCTTGCCGGTTACGTACACTTGGACGCCAGAACCAGTGCTTGGTCAAAATACCACGCAGGCCACATTTACCTGGACAACGGGAGGCACTCAAACGGTTGAAGTAGCTGCCAGCAATCCCTATGGGGCCGTGCAAGTCGCGAAGGAAATACAGATTTACACTGTTCCTGAATCCATTGCGATTCAAGGTCCCACCGAGGGAGTGGTAGGGCAAACCAATAGCTTCGTCGCGTTGATTTCTCCATCCGATGCATCAGCGCCTGTAAGATATACCTGGAGTCCCGAACCCTTGTCGGGGCAACAAACCCCATGGGCAACCTATCTCTGGAACGCCGGAGGAGTGATAACTATCACCGTCACCGGTACACATGTTGACGGGATGTTAAGGGCAAGTCACGCAGTTACTGTCACAGATGCTGAAATCACTGGCTTATCATTCTATAGCAGCAGCCCTACACCATTGGGTGCAGCCACCTATTTCACGGCGAGTGTAATTTCTGGCACTAACATCCAGTACACCTGGGACTTTGGCGATGGCCCCGAGCATAACCTTTCCAAACACGGTTCGCTGTTTGGAAACACGACTATGCACGTCTACAATGAGGTAGGGAGCTATCAAGTCACAGTTACTGCCACTAATTCAGTGAGCCAAATTACGACAAGTGACGCGGTTGAGATTTATGGTCGGGTGTTTCTGCCACTGATCTTGAAAACTTGGCCACCAATTCCATCCGCACCGCAGCTATATTCAGTTGACAATGCCGACCAAAACCAATTCTATTCCGTGAATTGGTCAAGTACCGATTTTTCAGAGATGTACGTTTTGGAGGAGGCAACTGACAGTTCTTTCTTGACATCTCGTGAAGTATATTCAGGAAATGGGACAACCTGGTCTGTTCCGTATCCAGGCAAGACTCCAAATACTTACTACTATCGCGTGAAAGCACTGAATGCCTGGGGTGACAGTAACTGGAGCAACGTAAACTCCGTAATCATACACCCCCTGTTTGTTGGACTGCAATTACGTTGGGATGGGAACGGGTACATTCGAGGTAGTGAGTATCGCGATGTTGGATCGCACGAGACTAAGAACCTGGATGGGCTGACAGATGCCGATACCATCAGAGTCCGCAATTACGATTGGTATGACCCGAACCCCTATAACTTTCCCGCTGAAACCTGGGATTCCTTCTATTCAGTGACAACTGGTCACTTTAGGTCAAGTAGTGCACCTGATGATCCGTCGTGGAAATGGGGTTACTATTGGATCTTGCCAAATGATGTGATGTTCTTCAATGGGCAAACGGCCATCATCGATGGGCAGGCTTTTATTGTGTCAGGGCCACATTCAGGATATACAGCCTTTGGTATACCTGTGCAGTATTGGAGATTGGTGAACAGGGACAGGTTCCTTTTTTGGGACGGTGGTGGGAGTTGGACACAGTACGTCCATGCGGGCGATATTACGTTACATTATGATGCGGGCAACACTCGGTTACTTTTGCACAACAACACACTCAGACGGGAATACTACAATGGGCAGATTTCCGGTGACACGGTTCAATACATCACGAATCTAACTTCGGCAAACTCATTTGCGATTAACAATAATGCCGCCGTTGAGATTATTTCAACTAAACCGCAAGAAGATCTGCAGAAACCGAGTCAGTGTTGTAATGGTGACAATGCGAACTCCGAATCAGGTACACTGAGATGATTGGAATCGCAAGAGTCAGCTTCTTGGGGTGTATCAGCCAGAACAACTGTTACAGAAACACATCGCCACTTGCTTACAGACGTTAATTGCGCAGTGTTTAAATTGGTGGTACATCGTCGGACGTAAATTGACGCAAACAACAAAAGGGGAGGACTTGGAACCTGGGTTCCAAGTCCTCCCCTTTTGTTTCCAAGCCAGTTTCCCTGACCCGGACGCCGCAGGCTTGGAGGCTTCCTGCGGCTTGGAGCGTTTAGTCCCAGACCTTTTCGCGATGTTTGCTCATCGCTATATATTTATTATACATGCTGGACATGGTGAAATCAAGTATGTTTGATATGCAGAATTCGCATAGTATGCATAACTGATTTGCACACACAATAGAAGTGAGTACAGAATCTATGAGATCAACACAGTATCGGCTTTCGCAAACTGCTCCCAAGCTTCCTTAGCAAGATCGACACTAGCAGATGCAAACTAACCCTCCATCGGGGAGCCTAAACTCGCCCCCCATGAGTCCGAGGAACCTGCCCATCAGCGAGGGTATTGAGACCCAACACGAATGCAGCACGAATGAGTCACGAATAGTGCGCCAAAACATACAATGTTCGAGACGGCATTGAGGCTACGAGCGGGGTTGGCATTCGGGCATTCGTGAAGATTTGTGTCAGAGAGCATCCAATGTTCGAGGCAACATTGAGGCCACGGGCGGGGTCGGCATTCGGGTATTCGTGAAGATTTGTGTTAGCGCCGGCAGCCTGGCTAACGGTAACGTCAACCGTACCTGTGAGCCACTGCTGCAGGCCCGTCCCGTTCATCCTGGCTTGTTATCCACCCTCGTTGGGGCGCCATCCAGTGCGAACTCTGCTGGACGGGTCTGGCCGGAGGAGCGTCGTACCTGCGCCCCTGCCGATAGAGAAGCCGCCTTACTCTCCCCAGCTCACCTTCTCCGCGGCGGCCTGCAAATCTGCCTCCGAGGGCGTGGTGTAGAGCCGCGTGGTCTCCAGGCTGCTGTGCCCCAGCAACTTCGCTACCTTTTCCAGCCCCACCCCGTTATCCACCAGGTTCTTGGCGAACGTGTGCCGCAACGTGTGCGGGCTTATGTTTTTCAGCCCGGCGCGATCGGCGAGCGCCGCTACGCGGAACGCGATCGCTCGTGCGCTCAGCGCTCCCCCCTTCTGTGAGACGAACAGCGGCGCGACGTTCGGGTCCGAATCCTCCCCGGGCCGGACGGCCAGCCACTCCGTCAGCGCCTTCCGTGCGTCGTGATTGAGTGGCGCCTGACGCGCTTTCCGCCCCTTGCCCAGCACGCGCACCTGGCCACTGCGCTCGTGGATTTCGACGTCCGCCAGGCGCAGCGCGGCCACCTCGGACAGCCGCAATCCCGTGTTCAGCATCAGGATGAGCAGCGCCTTATCGCGCCGCGCCCAGATCCACGCCGGATGCGCCGGGTCACCTTGGGCGCGCAGCTCGCCCAACTGCACCTCTTCCTCGATGGCGCGAAGCAGGGCATATTGCTCGGCGCGCGTCAACCAGCGGGGAGCCAGGTCTTCCTGAGCGATGGCCCTAACGCCGTTGGTGGGATCGTGCTCCGCCTGCCCCGTGCGTTTGGCCCAGCGCGCGTAGGCGCGCACCCCGGCGAGGTAATTGTTCACGGTCGTCGGTTTGCAGCGGCGCTCTTCGATGAGATGCTGCCGGTACGCCTTGACGTCCAGGGGCGTGATGTGGGCGGGAGCCAGGTCCTGGCCGGTGCGCGCGGTGAACCAGGCAGCGAAGTCGCGCAGGGCCACGGTGTAGGCGCGCACCGTGCGCGACGCGCGATCCCGCTCCTGCAACCAGGTGGTGAAAGCGGTGAAATCTGTCATCGGTCATCCTCTCTGGCGTCACGCGCCGTATTATCAGACATTTTTTAGGCGCCTTAACCGGCTCAAAAAGGCGGTTGGAGGGCCGGTTGGGGGCATTTAATAACGTATAACACCTATTGTTAGATATTATATTCCAGCCTGAAAAGTGTCAAATCGCAGCAATATCCTACCCCTCACAACCGCACAGGCCGCTACATTGCGTAGCGGCCTGTGCCTGTAACTGTCTCATCTCCTCTCGCCATACCCTGCCTGCCGCAGCGCCTGCGCCGCAGCGTGGAAGTCCCCGCCGTAGTCCAACGCCGCCAGCAGCCCGAAGGCCGTGTACGACCGCTCCGGCTCCAACGGCGGCGCGTTGGTCGAAAAGCAGTAGAAGGTCCCCCGGCCCCCGTAGTTCCACGTGGCCGAGACCCCCTCCACTTTTCCCGGACGCCGCCAGTGACTCACCGCGCCGTGCTGACAGACGTACTGCCAGCCGTGCCGCGTCAGCAGGTCCGGCACGTCTCCCCGACGGTTGTAGTCGTCGCCGGGACGGTTGGCGCCACTGTGCAAAGCGCCGTCGGACCGCTGAGTAGGACGCGCAGGACGCGGCGCCGCACGGGTGAAACCCCGCGCCAGGCGCAACAGCGTCTCGCGCTCCTCTGCGGTGAGCTCCGACAAGGCCGCCAGCGTGTTCTGCACCGGCAAGTAGCCCGCGCTCGGCGGGGCCAGCACATAGCCGCCCGCCCCGCGCGTCTCGATGAGCGTGACCTTGCCGTCTGACCGCTCCGGGTCCACCGCCAGCTTCTGGTTGCCCGCTGCCGCAGGACTGCGGTACCACACGTGGTAGCCCCCGTGCTGCGTGCGATGCACGACCAGGCGCTCGGCCAGCGAGCCGTCCACGGCGCGCACCTGCGCCAGCCATGGCGCGAACAGGGCCGCGGCGTCGAAGTCCAGAACTTCGAGATTCCCGCTCACCGGCCCCGCCACCACCGCCACGGCGTCCGCGTACCCGCGCGCGAACCAGCGCGCCACCTCTGCCGGCGTCGCCCGCCGCTCCTGATAGGGCTGCCAGTGCGCCAGCCGCGGCGCTTTCGTCTCCCGCGTCACCGGAATGACCGATAGGCCCTGCCCCAGATACGCCAGGGCCGTGTGTAGTAATGTCTCCATGTTGTTGTGCTCCTCTCTTATCTTAGAAGTAGGGAAGCAGAGAGTAAGGAACGGGGTCACGTGGTTACGTGATCACCCCCTTACCCTCTCTTCCTCTTTTCGCCTTAGTCCCACAGGCTGCCCTGCGCCGGGGCGAAGACCGCCTGGCGCGCCCGCCGGTTCATCTTCACCAGCGCCTCCACCGTCAGACCTTGCGCGGTCACGTAGGCCGCAATCGGGTCCAGCGACGGCGAGGTGCGCGTGGGTGACCCCACCGGGCTCCACGTCTGCGTCGCGTCGGGGTCGCCGAACAGCCCCCCCTGCACCGCAGCCAGCACTTCACCCCGCTCGAGCACCTCTAACAACTCCATGGCCAGAGACCCCTGGCAGACGGAATCGTCTACCAGCGCCCCGGCGACGTCGTCGCCGTACAACATCTGCGCCGACGTCATCTTCTTGGCGATCAACTCCAGCGCGCGCGCCTCCATCGTATCCGTGTAAACCGGATAGTAGAGCCGCACATCACGCGTCTGACCCAGGCGCCACAACCGCCGGGCGGCCTGCCACAGCGTGTAGAGCGAGTATTCCGGCTCGTAGAAGATCGCCGTCTGGTACATCACCAGGTCGAGCCCGGTTTCCACCCGTTTGGGGTGCGTTATGAGCACCGACGGCTGGTGTTCGCGGACCCACGCCTCCCGTTTCTCCGCCTTGAGGCTGTCGGGCAACAGAGACGCGATCACGCCGCCCTGCTCAAACACCTCCAATAGCCGTTGCCGGATGTCCCGCGTCGCCGTCTGCCGCAGGTACACCAGCACCTTGCGGCCTTCAGCGAGTTCTGCCTGGACCTTGTGCAGCATCCAGGCTTCCTTAGGCAGCAACTCCCCCGGCTCTGGCACGGCCGGAACCGCCAGCACCTCCTCCGGCAACCGCAAGCCCTCCACCTGCTCGGGCCGCCAGCACGAGTTCGGCCGCGCCAGCGTCCATTGCAGCCAGGAGGACAGATAGCGGTTGCGGTATTTCCGCACGAGCTCCCAGGTGAAGTTCTCCACCTGCCGGTAATCCGCCCGCTGCGGGTCGCTCATGCCCAGATACACCACTTCATCCTGCAGCGGCGGGAGGGCCGCCCCCAGGTCCGCCGTCGAACGAAAGGCCGTGGTGTGCAGGATATGCGGCAGCACCGTCGGCGCGATACCCGGAATCTCGGTGACGTTTTTCGTCACCTTTTTCCGCGCGTTGTACGCCGAGGTGCTCACCGTTTCCGTGAAGGTCGCCTGGATGCGACCGTAGGTCTCAATCCAGCGCTGCACCTCACTCTTTTGCCACTGCCGCCGGAACTGCGGGTCGCTCCGGTACAGCAGGTAGAAAATGCTGCTCGACACGCCGCCGTAGTAGGTGCCCGTCAGGGCGAGAGTGTGCGGGATGACTTGCGCCAGCCGCCCGAAGGACTCCCCCCGGTCGGACTCCCCGCTCTTGTACTCGTGGACCTCGTCCACAATGAGCATCTTGAAGAAGCGGGGCGCGTGCTGCTTGATGTACAGGTCCAGCGGCCAGCGCCGCGAGACTTTCGCCTGAAAGTGATACAGCGCCCCCCCGCAGGTCCGGGGTTGCGCCGCTTCTTCCTCCTCCACCAACGCCGGACGCACCTGGCCCTTGCAATACAGTTGTTGGTCCAGTTTCCGCCCCACCAGCGGCTGACCGCACAGCGGACACACCGGGTAGGCTTCTGCCTGGTCAAGCGCTGCGGCACGCAGCGCGTTCAATTCGGGCGCCAGGCGCGCGCGCTCCGCGACGTCGGCCTCCAGATACTGTTTGCGCAAGGTCTCGTATGCCACATAAGCCGCATGGAAGACGGCCTTGCGCGTCGCGCTTTCTTCCCGCGAGCGCAGCTGCAAGGTGTAGCGCCGGGGCACGGACGGTTCCCAGCCCGGCCCCGCTTTCACCAGGGTCTGCGGCGCGATGACTACTAACTTATCCCCCGGCCGGTAGCCCGCGATCACGGCCTGCAACTCGCGCACGTGCTTGACGATCACGGCCTGCACGCCGGGGATGGTGGCCTCCAGTTCCCGAACCCACTTCTCCAACATGATCGGTGGGCACATCAGGAAGGCCGGGTAATCCTCCAGTAACGCTAACACGGCTCCCGCAGTGGTAGACTTGCCGTACCCCATCTCGCAGATGAGGTTGCCGTAACCGTGCTTCTTGATGCTGCGCACCATGGCCACGGCCGACATCCGTTGATCGGGGTACAGGCCATACCCGCCATCCGGACGGGCGCGCTGCTGCGAGAGGGTGTCCAGCAACGCTTCTTCCGCTTTCGTCGCCTGCGTGCCATACGGTTGCAGGCGGGCGCGCAAGAGCGCGGCCAGGCGATCGGCATGGGCCTTGAGGAACGGCAAGGCCTCCGCTCCTGTATAGTGTTCCAGGCCCCCCTGGGCGGTCAGGCGCGTGATGTGCGTCTCCCACTGGGTGACCTGCGTGGTCTTCCTCTTGTTGTCGCCGTCGTCCTCGACGTCCACGGTGACCATGCGCGGGACGCTGCGCCCGCGGATGACCTCGCCGGGCAGCACCAGGGTCTCCATCACGCCCGACGACAAAAGTTGAGCAATGTGCCCGCGCTTGGGCTCCAACAAGACCTCGATCGGGCTGCCCTCCGGAACCACGAACGGGTTGGCTGAGGGATGAGACGAAAGCGCCGTCTGCACTTCGTCTTCCAGCCACCCGGAGCGCCACAGACGCGCCCGGTGCGACTTCACCAGCGGGACTGGGTACGCCTCTGGGCCCGTGGCCGGAGCCAGCGGAGTGAGGTCACAGATCGTCGGCTCGGGCAAGTAGTTGCCATGTCCGAACAGGTCGGTCACGGTTTGGTGACAGGCCCACCAATTGGGCTCCCCCCGCCGGCGCGTCCCGAAAATGACCAGTTGCTTGAACTGGTCGAACAGCGGGTCGGGAAAACGTGTGACCCGCACATTTTCGTAATTCATCAGCAGGTCTTCGTACGCCTGCCGGTGAAACGCCGACACCGGGATGATGTACACGAGTACCCCTCCCGGCATCACCAGCGCCGGGGTCGCGCGCTCCAGGAACAGGTCCTCGACGCGGCGCGCAGCCGCGTCCACCGACCAGTCGTAGGGCGGATTGAGAAACAGCACGCTGGCCACGCCGTGGGTGGGAGTCCAGGACACGGTCTCGAAGGGCGCTTCCAACGCCTGGTCAAGGCGTGTGGCGGCCTCCGCGGCGCGGCCCGGGTGCAGTTCACTGCCCCAGGTCTGAATCGCGGTGTCGCTGTGCTCCCGCAGGCGCAAGGCCAGGTGGGCGAGCGCCAGACCCTCGCCGCAGCAAGGGTCATACAGGCGCGCCAACTCGCCTTTCCGGCGCGGCAGCGCCAGGTAGGTGCTGATCAAGTCCACGACCTCTAAAGGCGTGGGATAATACTCGGCTTTGGCTTGAGCGGCTAAGCGGCTCATGACTTACCTCCTCTGATTTGTTTGATTTGTTGTAATTGGCTTAGAAACACCAACACCGCCGGTCAGGATTGACCGACGGTGTTGACTCGAATCTACGGACTGACAAAATCTACGGACTTGAGACGCTAAGACGTCGGAATGTGAATCTGCCCATCGCGGACGGCGGTATTCAGCAGGGCGTGCCAGTCCTCACTGACCCGCAATTCGAACGCAAAGGTCACGTTGCCCGCATAGAGCAACTCGTTTACCAGCTCCGCTTCGCGCCCCAGTTTCAGCAATGGGACCGCCCACTCGCGCAACATGGGGTAGTTGGTCTGCAACATCCCCCAGTAGAAGCCGATGGCCTCATCAAAGTCCTGCCATTCCCGCAATCCATACACGATAACGCTGGCGTCTCCCGGTCGGACGACCGGGCGGAAGTGCCAGCGGTACAGATTGGGCTGCGAGAGCACCGTTTGACGCTCTACGTCAAACACGTCAGGGAGCGGCCGCATCACGTAATGCTCTTGTACTTCGTCCCCGGCGTTGGCCCGCCCCTTGAAAGTAAAACGCCTGGCGTTGCCATTGCCAAAGGCCGCAGCGTGGATTGCCTTGACGCCGACTTCAGCCCCGATGGCGTCAAAGGCGTATACATACTCGCGGTCCCAGACTACGTACGAATTCTGTACGGCAACGCCCTCATGGTTAATGACCTTAAACATTGCTACCTCCTCTGATAGATTTTCATACACCCACTAAACTCATATATTAATTTTTCATACACCAAACTCATACACCAAACTCATACACCTGTCTCTGATAGATTTTCATACACCCACTAAACTCATATATTAATTTTTCATACACCAAACTCATACACCTGTTGAGATCAGATAGCCGGTGCGCTGCGTAAAGGTGTCCAGATCGAAGATGCGCGCGATGGGAATCCCCATGCTGAGGTCGTCGGCCACGAGTTGGCCGTGCTCGCCCCAGCCGGGGTCAATCCGCCGCACCTGATAGGTGCGCCCGCCATAACTGAAGATACTGCCGCGACGCAACGGCTCGGCGGCTATTTGGGTGCTCATACTTACCTCCTCTGGATTGATGAATTAGATTGAACGGACTCGAAGCGTGATCTGAGATTGAACCATCATCAGATCGGGGTGACGTAGAGATTGAAAATCATCTACGTCGGGAAAGGGGTGTAGAGGCTGAAAGCCATCTACTCGTCTCATTGCATAGGCTAAGATAGAGTGCCACTCATATCTGTTAGTAGCCCTAGCAATCAAGACACCTCTGAGTACAAAGACTCCGTTGTACGCAGACGTTTCTCGAAGGGAAGGGTCAACGCGCACATGCCTGAAGCGTGACGCTGCTGTTTAAGCAGCGCCACGCTCCAGATACTGCAGGTAGTCCCGATGCGAACTACGGCTTACCTCCATTAGCCTCTTGCGCCTCTTGCGCTTTCAGGTCCTCACAAATCTCCAGGGCGGGGTTCGTCCAACAAGAACAAACAACACGTCTTGTGAACGGCGTCACAAACGCCTCCTCACCGCAATAGGGGCACTCCCGAGACTCAAACTGACCCAGGAACTCTGCCTCAGCATACCTCATTGCTGTAGTCAGACTTTCAACCGTCATACCCGGCGGCAGGACAATCCCTGTGTCGTCATAAGGCTCCTCAGGCGGCTCGCAATACTCCGGCTCCTCCTCGTCGCCCCCCTCCTCGTCCTCTTCCAATTGCACGGTCAGCGCGATGCTGAGAGGGCTAAGTTTCTTGAGTTCCTGCCCGTCATCGAAGACGACGGACAACACGGTGACATCTTGGATGCAGAAATCGCTGCCCTCAAGTTCACGTCGGAGGGCATCGCGAAAGGCGGCTTGCACGCTCGGGCCGGCGCCCTCAATGCAAAAAGCGTTTTCCTCAATCTCGCCCGACATGCGGACGAGATCATGATATACCCCAGTCACGTAGACGCGGACAACCAGGTTATCCATGGCTACCTCCTCTTGATTTTGATTGATTTTGTTGGACTTCGGCTAACCAGGCGTCATGTTGCGCCAATGTGCAGCGCTCCCCATGCGGATAGATCACGGTGTTGTCTTCAAGGAGCACACACCCACAAGGCAACTGACCGCGCGCGGTCAGCCCGCTCTGCTGTAAGGCTCGTTCTTGGGGTCGCGTCAACAACAGGGTCATACTCACCTCCATTTGTAGGGTTGGAATAAGGTTATGAAAACAGCGGGGCGGCGGAGCTGCGAGAGACCGCGTGTGCCGTTTCTCCCAGAATGACCTCCCGCCTCAACCAGGCTATGGAAACAAGTCGGGGTAACGGGCCGGGGTGACCGCCGGTTGTTGCTTCAACCGCGCCGCCAGCTCCTGCGGTGTCGTCGGCCGCAACTTTTTGCCGTCAAACCAATACCAGTACACGTTCGCGCACCGGCGGTAGTGACGGAGCACGGCGTGACTTGCCGCCATGTTGAGCAGAATGTCGGTGCCGTCCTCCCGCAGCAACCACCCGAACTGCTGCGGGCGCTGCCGCCGCGCCAGAAACAGCCGATCGTGAAACCACAGCGAGACCTTCTTCAAACCGCGCGGCCAGCCTGTCCGTCGCGCTTCACGCCGCATTTGCGCATAAGCCGTCTGTGACATCGAGTCTTACCTCCTCTGGGTAATGGGAAAGATGCTGTATACCTTACACACGCGCTGCAGCTCAGGCAGCGCCGTTCGACTCATAGCGCTCTTCATACGCCGCTTCCAGCCAGCCGTCCTCCGCTTCGGGTAGCACGGCGGACGCGAACGGCGCCGTCTCCGCCGGTGCGGCAGCGGGGGGATCCCCGCCCTCACACACCAGCGTCTCGATCAGCGGAAACAGGTCGCTCTTGTTCACGCGCACCGGGCCGGTGTGTGTGCCGTACAAATGCCCCCGCACCAGGCAGGCCGAGGCATTGCAGGCGATGATGGACACCGGCACCAGCCCCAGGACGGGACTGTGCGCCATGTGCGTCGCCGGCACTCCGGCTTCCGGCAGCGGGGTTTCGATGTGCCGCAGCAGTTCACCCAGCAGGAAGCGCGCCGCAGCCTGCGTCAAGCGCAGGGTGCGGCCTTCCAGGGTGACCTGCCGGGGCAATTCCAGGGTGATGATTTCTTCTTCCATGGGGGGTTCCTCCTCTTTGCGGACTGGAGTCACTATCCTAGTCGAATCCCATTCTCCGCTCGCGCAGGCTCACGAAGCGGCCTTGACCTATGACGACGTGATCGAGCACTTCCACTTCCATGAGTTTGCCCGCCTCGATCAGCCGCCGGGTGAGCGCCACGTCCTCCGGCGACGGGTTGGGTTCGCCGCTGGGATGGTTGTGCGCGACGATGATGGCGGCGCAGTTGCGCCGGATCGCGCCGCGAAACACCTCCGCGGTGCGCACCAGGGAGGAGTTGAGACTGCCTTTGTACAGCACCTCGTGGTCTACCACACGGTTTTGAGTATTCAGGTACAACACCACGAAATGCTCCTGCTCCTGGTATCCGATGAGTGGGAAAAGAAGATCGGCGGCGTCCTCCGGCCTGCGAATCTGACGGCGCTCTTCATCTGGCCAGTGGGCCAGGCGCTGGCCCAGTTCCAGCGCCGCCTTGATGCGGGCGGCGGTTTGCCGCCCTACGCCAGGGACTCGCGCCAGTTCGGCTTGCTCCACCTGAAGCAAGGTGTCGCCCCACCGCGTGACCAGCGTTTGCGCCAGTTCCAACTGGTGGGAACCGCCGATGACGGCGGCCAGCAGTTCGGTCAGGTTGAGCGCTTGCGCGCCCACCTGATACAGCCGCTCGGCCGGCCGTTCACGCACGGGCAACTGCTCCAGGAGCGTGATCTCCGACAGAAACGATGTTTGCTTGACCATTTTTCACTCCTCTGAACGGACTACAAGACAGACCGGGAAACACGCCGTAGCGCGTTTCCCGGTGCTGCTGGGTTGCTTGAGGTACGGACTACTGCATAGCCAGGAAGGTCTGCGCCGCCATGCGCAGCGGCTGGAAATCGGACTCGGCGAGCCGCTGCACGTATTCGGGATTCTGCGCATAAATCTGCGCGATGCACTGGCCCCGGTATTCGCCGCGGGTCACCAGGAACGTCCCGGGACCCAAAGCGTTCGCCGCAGCCACAGGCGCGGGCACAGACTTGGTCGCAGCCACGGGCTTGGTCGAAGGCGCAGATGCAGCCACAGGCTTGGTCGAAGGCGCAGGCGCATCATCATCCTCCACCAGCACAGGCACAGCAACCACGAGCGCAGGTGCGGCCACGGGCGCGGTCGAAGGTGCGGCCACAGGCGCGGGCACGGACTTGGTCGAAGGCGCGGCCACAGGCGCGGGCAAAGGTGCGGATGCAGCCACAGGCTTGGGTTCGGTCGAAGATACAGCCACGGACTTGGTCGAAGGCGCGCGCTGCCCACGGGTAAAAATCCATTCCCCCGTCTCCAGCCACCGCTTGTACGCAGCGCCCAGGGAGATCTGGACTTCCGAGGGGATGTTTTTGTCCCCCTCAAGAGCCACCCACTCCAGCGGCAGCGCGTACAGATACGCCCCCAACCCGAACTTGACGCAGGCCCGCTTGAAGGCTTGCGCCGACGCCACCGTAGTCGCATTCGGGTCTTCCAGCTCACAATCCCCGTCGCCGGTGCGGACGATGCTTTGCCCCCCCTTCAGGTGCAGGCGCAGCTCGCACTTACATACGATCCGCGTCCCCACCACGGTGAAGGTGTACGTGTCTTCCCAACTCAGGCCCAGCACGGCGTTCAGGCGCTCGATGTAGTCGCGGCTATCCACGTAGGCCAGCGCGACTCCCCTCGTCTTGTCCCGATTGCAGGGTCCAACACGCCATTGCAACGCCTTAGCGGGAAAGGGGAAACTCAACTGCTCCAAAATCTTTTCGTCTTCCATCTCACTTACCTCCGTTTGAATTTGATTGACTGACTGAGATTGAACTGATTGATCCGACTGAGACTGAGATTGATCCGATTGAACTGACTGAGACTGAGATTGATCCGCCTGAGACTGGATTAACAACTGCACTCCCAGGGTGTGCTTGCAGTCCCCCAGGAATGCATTGCGGTAATCCGGGCAGGTACAACTCCAACCGCCATCCCAGCGCACGGTATAAATGTGCCCGGGGCGCGTCGTCACCTGCCAGACGTTTGCGCCGGTCGTGACGACGTTCCATTTAGAGACCTCATCCCGCGCGCGGATCAGGCGCGCTTGCCACTCCACCGACGACGACATTTTCCGAAAGAGCTGGGGAGTTTGCATCTCGACTACCTCCTACATCCACACCCCGGGATACGCCAGTTCATGGCGCATCTGCCAGTATTCACGCCATTCCCGCTTGCATTCAGGGCATTCGCATTCATCAGCGCCTTGCGGTATGAATAGCTGCCCACATTGCGGACATTGGCGCTGAGAAGGCATCCCGGAGGACGCCTTCTCAACACCGGACTCACAGGGCTTAAGCGTGTTCATGGCCGGCATCCGCAGAGCGTGGAGAATGCACCCCGGGCCGATAACCAGACCGACGCCGAGAACCGGACCGACGGGGAGCAGGCGAGGTCTCTGCCTGATTCGACTTGGACTTGGACACCAAGCGTGTCCATTGCCCCCGCACCAGGCGCAACACAGTGAACCCCGTCACCACCACCACTACCAGTACCGCAACCACGATCAACGCAAACGCGGCCCAAAGCCACACAAACCATGACGTGCTCATACTTACCTCCTCTTGATTGACTGATGGATTAGATTGAACGGACTCGGACTCGAAGCGTGATCTGAGATTAACCCATCATCAGATCGGGGTGACGTAGAGATTGAAAATCATCTACGTCGGGAAAGGGGTGTAGAGGCTGAAAGCCATCTACGTCTCATTGCATGGGCTAAGATAGAGCGCCACTCATATCTGTTAGCAGCCCCAGCAATCAAGACACCTCTGAGTACAAAGACTCCGTTGTACGCAGACGTTTCTCGAAGGCCGGAAATAAAAAAGAGGGACAGGGTAACCGTAGTTACCGTGTCCCTCTTACCTCCATTGAAGGTTAGACTTCCGCAGCCATTTCGGCCTCAGCCTCAGGCGCTTTCTCAGGCGCTTTCGCCGCCGGCGGCGCGATGGAACGGCGCCGCCGGGTAGGCGCAGGCGGAGCAGACGCTTCGGCCGGGGAATTCTCCACCGGCGATGCAACCGCCTCTTCTGAGGGCGGCGCGGCAGCCGGGCGGCGCAGCGAACGCTTGCCGCCGCCGCCGTTTCGTTGCAATATCGAAAAGCCCTCCGGAATGATGTACGGCGCAGGACGCAGGAAACCCGCCCCCTCCAACTGTTGCCGCAGCCCCGGAGAAAATTGCGTGGTGTCCAGCCCGGTCTGCCGAATCGCCCGCCATAGATTTTGCACGCTCCGATCCTCGTGATACTTCCCGCTCACGTACACGCGCATGCCCGCCGTCAGCGTGACCGGCTGCCCATCCGGGCCCAGCCCGTGCTCGAACCGCACGGTCGCGTAATGCGCGTTTTGCCGCGGGCGGTCTTCACCCGGCGCATCCAGGATCGCTGCTACTTGCTCCAGCCGGTCCGCTTCTACTCCCGCCGCCCGCAATTGCGCCAACAACTGCGCGACGTCCTCCCCCGGCGCGGCCTCGTCGTAGATCGCCAGCATCGCATAGAGATTGTCCCGATACGACCAGATGTTGGTCACCAGGCCACTGACGGTAATCTTGTTGATGTCAGGCATCGTTTCGCTCCTCTCTTCTCTTAAAATTGAATTGAATAACTGTATTTATCAGGCAGTCCTCAGACTGCCCGGTAAAATCCTCTGGGTTATGCGCTTGTTAAAGAGCGCCGGTCTAAGTGGCCGGACGCGGAACACTGGCGCTGCTACAAGCCGTAACGCTGTAATGTCGTCAACAGCCGGAAGATGCTCCAGGAGTACACTTGCCCATAGACCATGCCGAGAACTGCGGCCATGAGCAACAGCCACGCAGCCACTAGACCTGATTTCATGTCGCGCTGCCTCCCGCAGGACGTCGCCGCGCGACAGGCTGCTTAGTGCTGCCCGTCTGCGGCGCGGTCGAGACAGTCCTGGTATTGTCTCAAAATCTGTACCATGGATTTGAGACAATTTTGGGACAAATTTGGGACTGCCCCGAGCACGCCACAGACGTATTACACTTTGCAGGTCACCAGGTCACAGTGCTAGAAGGTGACTTTTTCAGGTACTCTCCGCGCCCCCTACCTCTCAGACCAGCTCGCCCGGTTAAACTCAACACGGGCTCGAGCTGCGTCTCTCGGTCGCGCGAACTCACTGACATGAACCCCGAAGGAAACGGCTATTTAATCAACGTCGAATCCTTCAGGTACACCGGCACCCGCTCCAGGAACTCCCAGGCATGCGCCCCGGTGAACTGCGTCGTCAACGTCGCCTCGGCAGTCCAATAGCCCGGATCGCGGGTCAGCACCTGAGCGCGCGCCACGCACACGTGCATATCGCCCACGTAGTGGCAGCCGTACAGGGTCGCGGGCGCGCTCAGGTCGGGTGCATAGACTTTCGCGCCGGGATACCGCCGCGCCAGGTCGTGCGTGATCCAATCCTGGCTCGCCGGCGTCAATTGCAGGCGCATGTCCACCGCCTGGAGGGTGTCCCGGACGCTCTCCTCACGCGGCTCACAGATGAAGCACCCGCTGCCATCCACCAGGTTGGGATTGAGCGCGTAGGAGGTGCGCTTTGCCGGGTTTACCCACACATCTGCGATGGCATAGACCCCGTGCCGCGAGGGATCCTGCCCCACCACCACGGGATACTCCGGCTCCCACCGCAAGGGGCCGGCAGCGGGCGTAGCGTACTCCCAGGATTCACCCGGACAACCGCAATCACGCCCACCGCCGCCGCCGCCACCGCCACCGTCATCTCCGCCGCCGCCCCCGCAACCGCCGCCATCGCAGCAGTCATCGCTGGGAGCAAAGACCCAGCCGTCGGCTATCATCCCGCCCCAGGACGAGGGTACGGTGCAGTTCACCGTGCGGGTAGCGTAGTCGAGGACGCAGGTCTCGCTGCCATAAACCACGTCGAAGCGTGCGTTGTGATACCACGTGCCGGCAACCGGCAGTCCCGCCCCAACCGTGCCGGCGGGACAGATCTGGCGCGCACTCCACACCGGCGCAGGATCGCCGCCGCTGCCGCGCCCCACCGTCATCCGATCCCCTGGATTCTCAAACAGTCCCTGCGAACTACCGGGGGTCCAGTCGCTGCCACAGGTGCAGCCCGAACAGCCCGGCGCCAGGAACAGGGTCACCTGCACCCAACCACCGGCGGGACTCCCGCTCGGCGGCGAGATTACGTAGTTGTAGTACCAGGTAGAGGTTTGCGCCGCCGCCGGTAACCCCACTGCCATCAAACTCAACAACCCAACCAACGCCAACAGCCGCACTCGCACTTTTGTCCTCCTTAAGCAAATAGAGAGCCGTGAGTCGTGAGTAGAGAGCCGTCGTAGCCTTCGATTACGACTCACAACTCACATTGTCATTCTTGAATGGTGTGCGCCAGCACATGGCGTCTCCTCAGCAAATAGAGAGCCGTGAGTCGTGAGTAGAGAGTCGTCGTAGCCTCTTACGACTCACAACTTACATTTCCGTCATCAGTCCTTCACCAACGCCACTCGCACCTGCCACTCCCCAGCCTCCGTCAGGCGCGCCAGCGCCGTGATGTAGGCATCGGAGGGCGGCGTCAACGCGCTTGCCGGCCAGAAGTCGGCGTACTGCACGCACAAATCCGCCTGGAGTCCAACGTTCGCCAGGGTCTCCAGATCGGCCAGCGTCTGCGTGGGCGCCGGCCAACGCAGCTCGCCTACCGCCACCAGACCGGCCGCAGGCCCCCCCTCCGGCGACCAGGCCACCAGCGCTTCCCGCACCTCAGGGGCCGCGCTGCGCGCTTCCGTGATGCCAAGGCCATGGCAGAAGTACAGCACCGACCCCCCAAAGGCCATCCCCGGGATGCTGGCATCCAGCCAACCCGTGGTGTCCACCGCCGGCGCTCCCTGTGCCTCCGGCGTAGCCGCCGCCGGTCTCTCCGTCGCCGCCGGCGCTATTACCGGTTCCGACGCCGTACCGCTGCCCCTCAGCCCGCAGGCCGACAGGAGCAGCAGCGTCACCAGCAACCAGCAAGACTTCATGCGTTGATAGTGTAGCGTCACAGCGCACTTCCCTTCTTGTCTGTGTAGAGCGTGATCAGCGCTCGAATCTGCTTGGCCTCGTCGCCCTCGGTCAGGATTACCCACTGCCGTTGTGTGCTCTGCCGCCGCAAACGCGGCGGCTGCACCAGGCACACGATGGCCTGCTGTTGTTCTACCTCGTGCAGCAACCCCTGTAACATGGCCACCAGGTTTTGCCGCCGCCGAGGCGAGAGCTCTTGTAATTCAGTGATGTCGTCATTCATCGGTTTACTCAGTTCAGTAGAGTTTGTATTTTATTGGGGCTGACATTGCGCTTCCACAACTCGTACTCACAGAATCGTTATCCCATAGAGCCGCAATTCCCTCTTTATCGAAATGGACATGCGCCGCTTCGAGCAGCCACATCTGTACTGATACCAGGTTGTAGAACAACAGTTCTATTGGCGCTTCCGGGTTCTCCTCCAGAGCCTGGGCCGCCTGCCGCAAGATGGACACGGCCTGAGCGCGATTCGCCAGGCCCAATTCCCCGCATTTCATGGTCGTCTTCATGGCCCTACGCTCTGCCGCATACGCAGCTGGGCTACCCCGTCTACCCGCACCGTCGTGCCGACACGCCCCGCTGTAATGAGCAGCCGGCTGTTGGCTGACAGCCCCACATGCACGGTGGCGTCCCTCTCGTCCAGGATCACGTAGTCCAGCGATGGGTACACCATGCTGGCCAGCAGCGGACTCACGTGCGCCGAGGCTACCCGCACGGCTTCGGCCTGCGCGTCAATTTCGAAGCGGATTTCCCCTGTCTTCTGGAAGTGTTCGATGTCAACCCGTTGCACCGCAGCTTCCGCCGCCGCGTCGGCCCCGCGCTGCAACACCGAGCGAATCCACGTGTAGCGCGAGAGGTCTACCGCCACACTCATCAGAGGCACTGCCAGCAGCGCCATGACCAGCGCGAAAAAGGCCATCGAGATGCCTTGCTCTTTTCTGAGACTATGTTTTCTCACCCGACCCTCCTGATTAAGACGCGCCGGGGGCGGGGAACCCCCGGGGGCCTTCAGCCGTGACCGCAGCCCCAGACACGGTCTGCCTTTGCCACATTTGCCGCCCCACACCTTGGGCCTGGCGCGTCACTCCGAATCACTCCGGAATCGTCCAGCTGGTTGCCTCGGTGATTTGAATCCCGTTTCTGCCAACCAGATCATTGCCGTCGCAATCCTGCGTCAAAAGATTATAGGTGCCGGGCTGGACGAAGAAGACGCGGCCACCTTCCTGGGGCGGGATGGATTCAGATTTTCCCAGCCAATCCTCACCCCAGCTATCGCTGGAAGAAGGAGCGATGTAGAGGTAGCAGACTTCCATGGTACTCTGGTTCAACACAACCAGCGGCACCAGCCCTTTTCCGCCCACTTCCACGGTGGTATTGCTGTCAATGCCCCAGAAAGTCGCCAGGGTATACTGTTCGCACGTCATCACTTTGACGTCATACGTGCCGGCGTCCACATTGAAGGTCTTGGAAGCGCCCGCCACGATTTTCTCCTGCTCGCCCAGCCAGTCCTCGCCCCATTCTTCCTGTTCACTGCCCGAAATCTGGACGTAACAAATGTCATAGGGGCCCTGATTGGAGACGTTGATTTTCAACGAGCCAGTCGCGGGCTGCGTGACAGGCTTCTGAGAAGTACTTCCGCCACATGCCGCCGAGAACAACAGCAAACCGATAATCAAAACCACAATCAGACTGCGTTTCATACTCACCAACCTTCTTCACCAACCTTCTACGCGGTACGCGGCCACTGCCTCACCGCGCAGGGTATCATTGAACAGGCCCGGGAACAGGCTGGCCGCGGCCGCCGCCCAATTCAGCGCTTCCCACCGCACGCGCACCACGACCACGTCCCCAGGCGCGGCCCCCGCGTTCAGCACTTCGAGGGTATACTTGCCGTAGGTGAATTGCTGCGCCAGTTCCTCCCCCGTCTGTACCGCCACCGCCACACGCAGCCCCGGATCCTGGGCCACCGACGCCGCCCGGGCCGCCCGTTGCGCAATGGTGTTCGCGCTCGTCGCCGTCCACGACGTCATCGGAATGGTAATCATCAGCATCAACATCAGGGTCACCACCGGCATGACCAGCGCTGTCTCCGCCATGTCGCCCCGCTGATCCTGCAACCATCGCTTGAATCTTCGCATCACCATCCTCCTGTCAGCAAAATGCTCGTCATCAGCACGGCCAACTGCGCCCCGGTCGCCAACCAGCCTTCCGACGACATGAAAAATACCCGCCAGGTAACCAGAGATAAGGCCACCGACAACAGCGAGAGCCGGCTGTCAAGGTCAGCGGTTTGCGGCAGGAGCAACGCCACCAGCGCGGTCGCCAACCAGACCAACTGCGCAGCCCAGGCTGGCTCTGATTTTTTGGCTACAGTTGGCGTCTCCAACTCCATCCAATACCCCCTTGAAAAATAGAGTGCCGTGAACCGTGAGAAGAGAGTCGTCGTAGCCGCGGCCCACGAGGTGCGGCTCACAACCGGAAGTGTGGACGCGGGGACCCGGACCCCGCGCCCGCTTCTACCTAGTAAGCAGCGGCGACGCTGCCGAACCAGCCCGAGATTTTCTCGCCCAGTTGCGTCAGCGACGCCAGGACGGCCAGGATGAGGATCGCCAGCATGACGCCCTTCTCCGCCATATCGCCCCGCTGATCCCGCAGCCACTTTTGAAACGTCTGATGCATTTTCTGCCTCCTTAAATGCGAACGGTTACACTATCCAGACATGCTATCCCTACAACATACACCCACGCCCCCAACGCCACCGGGCATAGCGCCGGGAACGCGGACGGCAACCGCCGTACCAGCGCCGGTATCCGTCGGGCTTGCTGCCACAATACATACCCGCCTGCTACCGCGGTCAGCCACAAGATTAACCAGGTCGGCGTCGGCCAGAGCAACCAGAGGCCCGTGAAGGCTTTCGCGTCCGCGCCGCCCAAATACCCCCCCACCCACGCCGCCTGTAACAGGACTGCCCCCAGCAGTCCCCACCCCAACGCCGGCCAATCAGCGCCGAGAAAGGCCCACGCCAGGCGCGCCAGCAACGCGCCCCCCAGCAACGGCAGGGTAAGCGTGTTGGACACCCACTGTGTGCGCCAATCGGAAAACGCGCTCAGCGTGACCAGGCTCACAGCGAAAACTGCCGAGACTACTTCCAATCCGTGCATCTGGTTACCGTGTGTTATTCCTCAATTTCGAATAGCCAATTTAAGATCTTGCGCCGGACGGGGCCGACCTGGTTAATCTTTTCCCCGCTTTTAAGCAGATCGTGGAAATACCCCAATTCAACTTGGCCCCAATTCTCCGGCGGCTCCGAAAACAGCCGACTTATCCACCAACTTGAAAATAGTGTCCGCATACTTTCATCTACCTGCCTGAATAAGTCGTATGGCCAGGCAGCACTCTCCGCCTTTATAGCAAGTTTTGCCTGGTGGTAACTGCACTTTTCCCAGTCCGGCCCGAGCAACTCTGAAAGCGTGGGCAATAGTAAGATTAAATCCTGGTCGAACATCGCTTACCTCCTCTTAGAATGTTTCATTGAACCAATCACCATGCCTTAGAAAGCGTTGATCACCGACCACATCACCGGCGCGATGATCGCCGCCGTGAACGGCGTGAAGAACAACAGCGACAACGGCATCAACAACTCGTGATCCAGGTTCTCCGCCTGCCGCCGCGCTTCCCCCAATTCCCGCAAGGACACCGATTTCGCCAGCAGCGCCAGCGTCTCCGCCCCCTCGATCCCCTGGGCATGGATGGCTTCCAACTGCGCCGTCAGCGAGTACAGCGACGGCGACCCCCAGGTCCGCGCCGCCTGTTGCAGACCCCCCGGCTGATTGTTGACCCCCCACAGCCCTCCCGGATACGCCTGCGCGTCCGCCAACAACTGCTTGAAGAGCCGCCCCGCCAGGCTCACGCTGCTCGTCAGCCGTTCCAGCCCCACGCTCAGGCTGGCCCCTGACGCCACCTCTGCCGCTAATACCTGCAACAACTCCGGCAACTGCCGGTGA
>Ga0209606_1000507_pt1 | contig 57312 bp, 50 predicted proteins | sample AD_UKC057_MetaG_FD_184412 | JGI IMG/M metagenome (GOLD analysis project Ga0209606, IMG submission 184412) | Active sludge microbial communities of municipal wastewater-treating anaerobic digesters from USA - AD_UKC057_MetaG (SPAdes) (version 2) | ecosystem: Engineered > Bioreactor > Anaerobic >... | reverse complement strand
CGACTGCTATGTGACCAATCCGAATACCGGCAAGCCCGGAAAACTCCCGGCGAACCCCTCCGGCGGCCTCATCGGCTGCATGCACGCCGTCGGCGCCACCGGCCTGATGCAGGTGTGCGAGTTGATGCTTCAAATCTGGGGCAGGCACGCCGAAGTTCACGGCGACGCCAAACGCTGGAAGTCATTCGGCAAGACCAAGCCCAAAGACTGGAAAGACCTTCAGGTCAAAGGCGCGAAACGCGGTCTGGCAATCAGCCACGCCGGCGTAGGCTCTCACGTCACCGCCACCATCGTCGTTGACCCGAAACACCAGTTGAAAGGAGGCAAAGCCTGATGAGCTGCGCACACGAACAGAACAGAGGAAAAGTAAAAGTTGACAACAATCGCTACATTGTCAAAGGCGACTTTTCCGTTATCTACCCGAACACTCCCATCTTTAACAAGCAGGGCAAGCTCTGCGGAGTGACCAATCCGCGCGACATGACGTACATTCACTCGTACGGCGCGGAAGCCCCCTTCTTCGAGGGCCTGTCGAAAGGTTCGCTGAAGGGAACCAAGTGCGAAAACCCGGCCTGCGAATATAAAGGCTCGGTGTACATTCCTTTCAGGATTTACTGCCCGGACTGCCTGAAGAAAATGAAGATCGTCGATCTCACGGCGGCAGCTAAGAAAACCGCCCGCATATACACCTATATGGTGTGCGAGAGAAGCGGAGCTTTCAACACTCTGGACAAACCCATCAAATTCATCAACGTGAAGATTGAGGGAACGGCGACGATTCTGATGAGCTACCTGTATCTCGGCGAGCCGTCGATGGGAATGCGGGTCGTGCCCATATTCAGAACGAAGAACCCGACCTACACGATAACCGACCTTTCTTGGGTTCCCGAAGGAACTCCCCAGAGCAAGCTTCCGAAGGGTTTCTCTTTCTGATAAAAAGCGGCTCAGCCGCGACGTTAAGCAATCCAAAACGGGCCGCAAGGCCCGTTTTTTTATATCCGCGCGCGCCGCTGTTTCGGCGCCACAAAAAACTCCGCTTTTTAAGGATATTGTTAAATATTGAATTTTTAATGGATATTGATATAGATTATGGTGGCAACTACATTCAGAGCGCAGAAACTGGCGGGCGGACATATCACATGGACGAGTTGCACGGCAGAACAGAATTCATAGCCCATCTGCTTGAAGGCAACAACGCGATGGTCCGCGGCGACGTTGACGACGCCATTGCCGCATACCACCGCGCCATATCACATAAGCCCGACTTCTCGCTCGCATATTCAAAACTCGGCGAGGCTTACTATAGAAAGAAAGACTTCGCTCAGGCCGTGTCATATTTCAAGAAGTCTTTGGATTTGAACCCGCTGCAGACCGAAACGTTGTACAGGCTTGGGAAAGCTTACGGAGAACAGGGAATGCTAGTGCAATCGGCGGTGGCTTTCGACCTCGCCAAGGAAAGAGACCCGGAAGGGGACTTTTCAGATAGAATCGATGACAGCCAAAGACGCATCAGGAAAAAATCCTCAAAGAAGTCCGTTCAACATGCCTCTTTCCGCAAGGCGGCTGTTGAAGCATTAAAAGACATTTTCTCGCGCCCTGTCATAATCCTCCCCATTGCCGCCGCTATCGCCATTTTGTTTGCCGCAGACGCTTTTTTAGGCTCTTTTCTCGCGCGTTTCATGCCGGACATGCGGACTGTCCCTATTACTCAATTCTTCATATCGTCCGACGCCGCATTCAACGAAGCCGCGATTTATTATTACTCGTCTCAACTGGCGCTATTCGCGTTGGTCTGTTCTCCGTTCTACGGCCTCTGCGCTATTATGGTCAAGCAGAACGCGCGCGACGGACGAATATCCCCGGCGGAAGCCATTGCCGAGATTATTGAGCGATACTCGGCGCTTTCAGGCGCGGTTCTGCTCATCCTCATTGCAATGTTCGGGACCGGAACCCTGTTTCACTTTCTGTTCGAAGCGTTTCGCCGGCTGGCGGCTGAGCTCGGTTTCAAATTGTTCTTCATTAAACCGATTATTCCTTTTATCGCGCTTTGCGTCCCCGCTTACTTTGCCTTTACTTTTACGGTAATCGCCTTGGACAAGAACAACATGGAAAAAGGATTCGTCAGAGCGACCGCTTTCGGAGCAAGGCATTTTCCCAAGACGTTTCTTCTATTATGCGTTTTCGGCGCGATTCTGGTTTTTGCCGCATTGTTACCGCCTTCCGGCGCTTTTTTCAGCGCGGCGAAGTTCGTGTTTTTCACTCTGATCAACGTTTTTGCCGTTGCATTGCTTGCCCATGCTCATTTACAATCCCGCGGTTCCCACAGAAAAAAACACTCAAAACCAGACAGCGGAACGCCTTCTTCTGAAACTCAGGAAACCGAAGACGGCTTTGAGCCGATTGCCTACCCCGACACCTCGGATTTATACGAATACACAGAAGAAGACAAATAACTCTCCGATCCAATCAAACCAACAAATTAAAATCAATCAAAACGCCGCAATGTTGCTCTTCAGTGATATAATCAATGTCAGGCTGCAGGTCGTTGAAAACTATTTTTTAGATTATGATTGCGGCATATTGAGCGGCGGGCGCAAACAACGGATAATATGTCACTTATGAGCGGCATTTGCGGTTTTATAGGCGCGAGGGACGAGACTCTGATAGACAGAATGCTCGACCGCATGAAATGGCGCGGCGGGTTTCCTCTGAAATTCTACCGTGGCGGCGATTTCGGCCTCGGCGTCTGTCAGGACGCGCCGCCGCAAGGCGACCCCTCGACGCCCCTGCTCGCATTCAACGAAAATAAAAGCGTGTGCGTCGTCTGCGACGGCAACATTTCCGACGAGGCTGATATCCGCGACAGGCTTCTCGCCGCCGGACACGCTTTTAAAACCGATTCTCCGGCTGAAACTATCGCGCACGCTTACGAAGAACACGGGCTAGGTTTCTTAGATGTTTTTCAAGGGGTTTTCGCTTTCGCCCTCTGGGACGAGTCCGAATTCCTTCTTGTCTTGGGACGCGACAGGTTCGGCGTCAGGCCTTTGTGTTTCAGCGTCTCACAGGACAAACTTCTTTTCGCGTCAAGCTCCGCCGCATTGCGCGCCTGCGACCCCGAACACGCCGGATTGGACGTCAGAAGTCTCGACGCTCGCGTTGCATTCGGATATGTCCCCGGCGAAAGAACTATGTTCGAGAACATCACCAGACTTGCGCCCGGACATCTGATGATATGCCGTCGTGGAGCGGTCAGAGTGTCAAAGTATTGGGAACCTGCCCCCGAGACGGACTCCGACGCGGAACCGGATTGGCTTGAGAATGCGGTTGAAAAGCTTGGCGGCTCTTTTTCGCAGCAGAAATCCGATGGAGCAGCGCCACCGGTCTGCATAATCGAGCCGCCTTACGGCTCCTCGCCAAACCCCGCAGCCGCTCTCACGTTCGCGCTTGCCGGCGGCCATGTGGATATCATTGAGCCTGACCCTGCATCCGTTGCCTTCTTCGAATCACCCCTCTCGCCCGGCGCCCCAGATTTCTCTAGAATTCCGTCGCTCCTGAAAATAATGGACGCGCCCCCATCAGACTTCTCTTTTTTGCTTCTCGACACCGCGATTTCAAGTTCCGCCGCGGCAGGCTCTCGAATATTGTCCGCCGCCGGGTTATCGGAGGCGCTGGAAGCTGCGGCAATTTTCAGTTTTATCGCATCGATAAAGTCTGTCGCCGGCATTCGCCCGCAATGGGCGCGCGCCGCGACCGCCGCCTTTCTACGGCGCGCGCCCCGCTTCATGCCCGGATTGAATTCCCTCCCGGTCTCAGGAATCCGCGTCGCGGCGGCGCTCTCAGGTTGCGGAAATGTTCCCGACATTTTCGACGCTCTCTTCTGCGTCATTCCCTCAAATGTTAGAGAAGAACTGTACTCCGCCCAAGTCTCGACCGCGTTGTCAGGTTTTCTTGCGTCCCATTCCAGCGTCATAGCGAACAATTCTCAAGCAGGTTCCTCGCGCGCGACAGCCTCGGTAGCCGCTTTTCTTTTCGACACGTTGATGCCGTCTTGCGTTCTGCCGAGACTGGACGCCGTGTCGGCCCTGAACCGGACGCGCGTAGAGTTCCCATTTCTTAATGAGAATATAATCCGGTCAGTTCCTCGCGGACGCGAGGGAGCGCGCGGCTTTCGGGATATCGCCGACTCTTACGCTCTGGAAACAAGAGACGGAAAGAAGGCCCGCCGCTTCCGCGCCCGCCGAGTTCCGTCCGAAGTCATATCCTTCATCGAACAATACCTAACCGAGGAACGGACGCGCGCGCGAGGTTTTTTCAAATGGGAACAGACGCTCGCCTTGAAGAACGCCGCAGACAAAACTCCCGCTGTCTCGCTCGCCCTGCTTGAAGCGTGGTGCGATTGCCACGCGCGCGGCTCGGTTCGCTAACGGAGGTCTCGAAATATTGAAACCCGGAAAGAACGTCAGATTTGAAACGATGACTCCCGGCGAACTGGAGAGGGCGGTTCTATCAACGCCCGTAGCTTGGGTTCCCGTGGGCACGCTGGAATGGCACGGGAGACATTTGCCCGTCGGACTCGACGCCATCAAAGCGCGCGCCCTTTGCCTTCGCGCGGCGGATGTCGCGGGCGGCGTCGTTCTTCCCGCCAACTATTGTTCAATACTCGGAATGCGGTTCCCATGGACATTCAGGCAGAACCCCGCCGTATTCGCACGAAACTACTTTGACATCCTCGTGTCGCTCAAAAAATACGGATTCAAATCAATCATCATACTAACCGGCCACTACCCTGTCGAACAGGTTCTTGCTCTCATGGCGCTGTCGGAAACATTTACGGCTCTATACCGCGCGCCAGTGGTCTCTATACCTGAGTTTGCTATGGCTGAAGGCACAGGCTATGCGGGAGACCACGCCGCAGTCTGGGAAACTTCTCTGATGATGGCTCTGTTCCCGGAACTCGTCGACGCCGGAGAGCTTGAACAATTAAGCGGCCTCAGCTCTTTTGATTTATGGAAGAAAGGAATTCAAGGCAAAAACCCGGCGGACGGCGCTTCCACTGAGCTTGGGGAGAAAACCGTCGATATAATAACAGACAATCTCGCTTCTCTCGCCTCAGAAATGTTGTCCTCCCGAAGCGTCGCCGTTCCGGCCCGCGTTCACAGAAACGCGCTCTCCTATTTCATACGGGAAAATATCAAACAGGCTCCCGGCTTTTTCAGCGAAATCGCAGCTTCAGCCGGATTGGGCCGTTTATCGCTGTTTAGCTTCAGAGAGAAAAAGGAATAAATGCTATTTCTTATGCGACTAATGTAAAAAAGGAGAATTCTTAGAATGTTCCGCAGAGAATCAACGCTTCTATCGGCAACCGCCGCGATTAAGATTTTATTATTTTCCGTTTTGGCGCTGGTTTTAAGCGGAGGGATTGCCGCTGCCTCAATCAAAAATGATCCCACGTTCAAGGATGTCCCTTATGGGGCGCATCCGAGAGCCGTCCTTGATTTCTGGAAAGCAAACACGGAGAATCCAGCGCCGGTCGTCATATTCATACACGGGGGCGGCTTCTATCTCGGAGATAAATCTCACGTCTCTGAAGCTGATATAAAACAATGTCTCGAAAACGGAGTGTCTTTCGCTTCAATCAGTTATCCATACTACCAAGACATGCCACTACATGAAATTATCAGGGACAATATCGCTCGTTCCGTGCAGTTTATCAGACACAAATCAGCAGATTGGAATATAGATAAAAGCAGAGTGGTCGTTTACGGCCAGTCCGCCGGAGCCGGGTCTTCTCTCTGGATAGCCTCCCACGACGACCTCGCGGATCCCTCCTCTCAGGATCCTGTTCTGAGAGAGTCGTCAAGAGTGACCGCCGCAGGGCTTATCGCCACTCAAGCCACCTACCATTTCCCCCTTTGGAAAAAACTGTTTGAGAATTCCGTCGATCCGAAGACGGTGAAAGCATGGATGATGATACTCGACCAGACCATGCTGGATATGTATCACGCAAAGAACGCCAAGCAGTTGAAATCGAAGGAGTTTGAGCCGATGCTTCGCGACCTCGACATGCTGTCCCTGATGGACGCAAACGATCCGCCTTTGATTATGACGACATTCACCAGCAAACTGCCCGGCGGAGACATCCTTCATCATGAAAGACACCCTCAGGCGGTAAAAGAGAAATGCGACGCCGTCGGAATGAAGTGCGTCATCAATTTGGACTCCACTCCAGACGAAAAGCGCGTTGGAACACTCGATTTTCTCCTTGAACAGTTGTCGCCGGATTCTACGCTTAAATGAATTTTTCGAATAGCGCGGTCTATTGATAATAGATTCTAACTCGAATGGCGCGAGTTTGCTTCGTGGATGAAACCCTGATTCCGAATCTCTCAATCAACTTGTTGGCCGATGCAAGCTCCTCAGCCACTGAACCTGCTGGAATCAGTTCGGTTGAGTAAGCCGAGGCGCGGGTCGCGACATTTGCCGCAGACGCGTCGAAAGTTACAGGGCAATCAGGGCACAACATCAACCAAGAATCTGCTTCTCTCTTCAAAGGCGCGCCGGATTCAGACGGTGGCAGCGACCATGTTTTAGCCGTTGTGTCGAACTCGTCCTCTGATGTCGCGTGCATGATTAAGCCCTTCAGTCCCGAGTTAATCTCTGTCGGTTCTATCTTGTGTTCGAGAGACATTCTTGCGCGCGAAGTGTTGGAAATCTCGTACTGCGGCGAAACTACAATCAAGATATCTCGGAATCTTTTTGAATCCGGCTCGACAAAAGGAGGCGCATCCAAAACATCCAGAAAACGCCGGACTACGGCGTCGCGTTGAGCTTGCGGCAACCCCAAATCCGTCTCGCTTGGGATATCTGCGCTATTGAACAATTTTACATAGCTCAAGCCTGTCTCGACCGTCTGCCGAGCATCAGATGCCGACTGTTGTTGGCCTGACTGCTGTCCCAACGGGACGGCGCGTTTAGCGCCTCAAGCGCCCAACGCTTTCGCGCAAGGAAGCATTGCCAAGACTGCGGCAAATAATGCCGCCGTTATAGTTCTCGCCCTCAACTTGCATCTCCTATCATCTATGTTTCACAATCGTTAATTCTTGATCGATGTCTTCACGAGACATCAACAGGAACTTCAGCCTCCGGGGCGTTTTCTTATGTAAATAATCACCGCCACGGCTATTGCCACAAGAATAAGCGCCTTTATCATATTCTCAATCCCTCGCCGACTCTATTTGAGTCGCAATCCTTCACAAAACTACTTCACGTTCAGCCTGCCTGCCCCCAACGATTCCATGTGACGCCTGAAATGCGCTTCCAACTCAGAATAATGCTCTTCTTCATGTTCGTCCAGAGTATCCATTATGCGGTCATAAAAAACGAGAGAGCCCGCCTCATTCCGATATGTGAGAACCGACCCGTAAGTGATATGGATAAGCTGCCTAGCGTCTATGGAGTCGAACAAATATTCCAGATGATCGTCCGCGATATTGTTAACATTCGGAATCATATCAAGCTTGGTTGTCACATGGTAAGAAGCGCGGTCGGTTTCGAACCTTTCAAGCGCAAATCCATGTATTTCGCGATACAGCGAAGGGTTTCTTCGCGCGACGACTCTAATCGCCGCGAGGTAACTTGTCCCGGCGGTTTTTTCGTGATACAGTCCGCGCGTTGTTTTTCCTACTATCGGGAATATCGAAAACTTGTCGCTGCCGGAATGTATGCTCAATTTGTAAGGCCCCATGCAGCGCGCAATCAGCGCATGACTCTCAAGCCCTTGTTTAAACTCGTCTCGATCTCCTATGAAATCTATGCCCTTTTGAAACTCGCCGGGATACCTCGGAGCCAAACTCTGAACCGGAACGCCCGCGCGCTTGAGTTCGACTGCCACAAAAAGATGCTCTTTCGGAGTCGTAGGCGCAGGCGTTTCGTCGACGGACATCTCAAAATCAAACCTGTCGGCGTCAATAAATATCTCCAGCAACAATCTATACATTTTGACCGTGTGGCGAACGGCGGGAAGGAATTTTACCGCTATTCGGCGCAACTCGTTAGAATCATATTTGAACTGTTCAGTCGCGCCGCTCTCCGGATCCCGCAACATGAATGGCTCGGAGTATCTTTCAATCAAAAAACTCTTAATCTCCGAATCAGAGAAGAGAGCGTCAAACGCCGCGGCCAATTCCGAGCCGGACAGAGAATCGGCGGCGAAGTTCAGATGGTCTGAAGGATCAATTGTGAAAAAAGTAAAACCCGCCGCCGCGGTGGCCCGGACATCTTTCTCTGTCTTCAAGTGGTCCGCGTCTGCGCCGAATGGCCTTGTCCATCCTTCCTGAAACACCGCCCAGCACGCGTCATCCATCACATTTTCCGGGGTTCTTCCCGTCCGTTCCATCTCTCGTATCGACTGCTGCGCGTATATGGGAAATATATTGAAACCGCGAGTCGCGCGTATATGACCGGGAGTCGCTATCCCCATTCTGTCCCCCATCCCGAAGCTGGTCTTGAGTCCCAGAGGACGAGGTTTTGTGAAAGGAAAAACTTCTCTCAATCTTTTTGCGTTCTCTTCTGTCGCTTCGCAAACCCTGAATTTTACAGCTTTTCCTTCGAAATTTTCCTGCGAAATCTCTCCGGCAAATCCTTTTCCCGGTTCCCCTCCATCGACAGAAAAAACCAGTAGCCGTCGCCCTCTCCCTACTCTTTTCAACAGGAATATCTCGCCGACGTTCTTTCTCGCCGACCGCTCGTAAATGTCCGAATCTATTTTTTTTAACGCCGCCGCGATATCAGGCTTTATCTGTCCATCTTCCATTTTGAAGCACTCATTCTTCAGAAGCAGTTCCGCAAGTTCCCTCATTGTCTGACCTCCTAAATTGACATATGCAAATAATTCTATATCCACACGCTCCGCCCAGTCCACATCCCATCTCAAAACCTGCACGATAAATATTCCACAAACTTTACATTTTTTCATCTTCGCCTATAATAGAAACAAGTAGGAAAGGAGGCGATGCGATTAATCAAATTAAAGCAGCGAGCATTAATACTATGATTCATCCGCTTTGACGGATGAACAAAAACGCTTAAAGTACAAACAAAAACACCCGGGATAAAACTTAATATTGCTATGTTGTCGGCATGGATGTCGGCATTGGTCAGAACAGGGAGGAACGAACTAATGACCATAAGCGCTAACTTCAACTCGGATTTTTGGTCGTCTCAAATCAATTGGCTCGAGCGGCAACTCAACTCGACCATACACAGAATAGCGACCGGGCAACGCATTATCACCGCAGGCGACGACCCCATAGGAGTCGGCATTGCCTTGCACCACTCCGCGAGAATCGGCGGCATACAAAGCGCGGTGATCAACGCTGAAACTTCTCTGTCCATTCTAGAGACAGCGGACACCGCTCTTGTGGAGATAAGCGATCTATTGTTGGAAATGAGAGATCTTGCCGTGAACGCCGCGAACGACGCGACATTGACCACAGCCAATCTACAGACTTTGAACTCAGCCTTTGAATCCTTCAGGGATTTGATAACCTCGACTGCTGAAGCGGCAAAGTTCAACGGCATCTCTCTGCTAGACGGCACATACGCGACGCCCGGAAAGGATTCTCAAGTCGGCCCCGACAGCGGCGGAGGCAATGTAATGTCCATAATCATGCCCGAAATAACGGCAGACACCATCGCGGGAGGCACGAACGCGCTAGCGGGCGTCACTTTAAGCACATCCGCGGACGCGCTCGATGCTCTGAGCGCCATCGATGACTCCATCGACTACCTCGATGAAGTTTTTGCCTCCATAGGCTTTCAAGAACAGCGTCTAAACACGATCATCGACAACCTTTATGCGGCTCAAGTCAATATAGCATCCGCCAAGTCAATCATCGTCGACGCCGACTTGGCGTCTGAAATCTCAAGATTCGCTTCGCTTCAGATAATCGCACAAGCCGCGTCGTCAACGTTCGGAACTTTCGACGCCATCAAACAGCGCGTGATTGAAATTATGGATAAGATCGGAGCAAACTCTTTCGCGAATTCAAATAATTGACGTCCGGAAATTCCATCCGTCGCCGCGCGCTTGATTTATATCGGCGCAAGATTTTTGATATTTTTTGCGAAACAAGTTTGTCAAGCCTAGAAAACAGCCTCCGCTAAGGCTGACTTTGCGCGCAAATCCTAACGATGCGTTTGGGTTTGTTTTTTACGCGATAAGTCGCGCATATGCGAATGAGTCAATCCGATTCGCCGATTCGGTGAATTTTCATAAGGTTTGTCGAGCCGCTTGCGCTTATTGGCACTCCGGAAGTTATTACGACGATATCGCCTTTTTTGAACATCTTAGTCTGAATAAGTTGTTCATCGACATCGGCCACCAGTGATTCAATCTTATGAACCTTGTCAAAAACCACGGGGACCACTCCCCACAAAAGACTCATCCTGTAAGCCACGTCTTCCTTCAACGTGGCGCCTATCACCGCGCATTCAGGCCTGAACTTGGAGACGAGCTGAGCGGTCGTCCCTGACTGAGTAAAAGCGACGATCCCTTTTGCTCCCAGTTCTCTAGCAGTCCGGGCGGCGGAATAAGCGACTGCTCCGCTGAAACCAGCCGCTGAAAACAAGAATCTGGACGGCTCTATCATAAGCTTGTTCAAAATATGCCGTTCGGATTCGCCGCATATTCTGGACATCATATCGACAGCCTCGACAGGATAAGCGCCAACGGCGGTTTCCCCGGATAGCATGACGGCGTCCGTGCCGTCCATAACCGCGTTGGCCACATCCGAGGCCTCTGCTCTTGTAGGTCTCGGATTGGCAATCATCGATTCGAGCATCTGAGTGGCCGTTATCGCCACCTTGCCTCTCTCATTTGCTTCCCTGATTATCGTTTTTTGCAAATCAGGCACTCTTTCGGGGGGCATTTCCACTCCGAGGTCTCCTCTGGCGACCATCACCGCGTCAGCTTTATCCAGTATCTTCTTCAGATTCTTTATTGCTTCAGGCCTTTCTATTTTTGCGATTACTGGGATATCGGCTCCCGCTTTTCTGATATGCGCCCGCGCGTCGTCGATATCCTCAGGTTTTCTCACAAATGAAACGGCGACCATGTCAACACCGAGTTCCAACCCCAATTTCAAGTCGCTTATATCCTTTTGAGTCAAAGATGGCGAACTTACCGCCACGCCCGGCAGGTTAATGCCTTTTTTTGATTTTAGAACTCCGCCGTCCACCACAACGCACTTCACGCTTTCTTTCGACGTCTGCAAAACCTTCAACTCCAGATTGCCGTCGTCCAGCAATATTCTGTCGTTCTTTTTTACATCTTTAGGCAGATGCTTGTAAGTGGTTGAAATAACCTCGCTGTTGCCTATCACTTCTTTTGTTACGATTGTCACTTCCGCACCGGAAGTCAGCTTAGCGCCTCCGTTCTCCATAGTTCCGACCCTTATCTTAGGGCCTTGCAAATCCTGTAGAATGCCCACATATTTCCCTCTGTTTTTTGCCTCTCGGCGTATGGAGCGAAAAATCTTTTTGTGCGTCGAATGATCGCCGTGAGAGAAATTCATCCTGAAGACATCAACTCCCGCGTTTATCAGTTTTCCGATCATTTCCGCAGACTCAGTGACAGGCCCTATCGTGGCAATAATCGTCGTGTGTCTCATAACAAGCCTCGCAATAGTGTTTTATGTTTCAAATATTAGTCTTTTGTTCTGCGCAGTCTTTCATGGCGAAAGCTCCGGTCCGTACAGTTTCCATTTTCCGACTTCCCGTATAAGCTCGAATGTTCGAGTCATTTCAATCGGTCTCGCGCTCCAATTCGCCATGTAATGAACGACAAAATCAATTGAGACATTGTCGCCGTGGCGCCTTACGGCAATGAATTTTTTCACTTCGACAGAAGAGAATTCCTTTGCCGCCCTGTCGCAAACGCTTTCCCTGAAACGATCAAGAGAACCGGCTTCGGGAATGCTCTTTTTTGCGCTGTAGGAAAGCATCGCATATGCTCTGTCGCATTTCCCTGCTCCGATCGCCGCGACATACGAATTGACGAACTTCTCCGGAGATCTATCCGGTTTCAATAAGATATATAATACCGCGACAGCCAGAATCGCGACCGCTACGGACGTGATATATAACAAATATGGAGTTTTATCGGCATTTATGCTCTTGTTCGCCATCTTAGGACGGATGATAGCCGCGATGTTCATTCGTGTCAATTTGGACAATCGCAGCTCTTTGAATAAAAAATTGAATTTCTCGCCGCAAGGTTGTTTGAGAAGACAACCGCATTCATGTTATATTTATGTGGCGCACAGTTATTGCCGTTGAATGAAGAGGTGAAAAACATGGCCTTGGTTAGAATGCTTGAGGGTGAAAACGATTTCGCGGGCGGCGTTGAATTCCACAAAAGAGCTAAACGGGCCTTGGACTCTCTTCCGAGCGGCGAATCCATCACGCTTGATCTTGGCGGTTTTTACCTTGACTCCTCGCTCGTCGGAACCCTGCTGGCGATTCACGTTTCATGCGCAAAAAGAAACGTTAAGATGGAAATCACAAACATTTCTCAGCAGACTCTCAAAATATTGGAATTGAGCGGATTAAGCCGCGCGCTGGGCTTAAACGCTCAACAATAAGAGAGCGAATAATCATCGGTTATCCATCAGAATTGTCCCGAACGAATTTAATAAAACTCAGCCGATCTGATAATATTACTTGCCATAAGGATTCGGCTCATCAAGGGCTTCAAACCACTTGGCCGGAAATTCTTCCTGAAAAACCGATTCGTCAAGAGGCATATTGAAGCTATAATTATCGAACACCGATTTATGAACAAAAATATAGGGAAGAATGCTCACTTTAGTTCTCCAAGTGGCGTTGGACGCCAGATAGCGCCCGTTAATATTTTCGTAGAAAAGCTCTCCGGAAGATCGTATGTTTCGATTGTTGGCGTCTCTTATCATGAACACGAACTTCAAAACCACGAAGTTCACGGAGTCCACATACCACGTCATTGTATATAGGTTTTCAGGCGCGCCGGGTTTCGGGATCAGAACTAGCTTATGGCATTTCACGTTTCTGTAAGACTCGTCAGGGGCGCGGTGAATATCAAACCATTTCAGCACTTTGTCCAGCCAGTTGCGGTCCATCGGCAAAGCGCCGGGCTGATTGGGACTGCCCGCCCAATAGTTTTCAATAGGAGCCGATATCACTCTGTAACCATGCTTGTCTGGAGCCTGAAAAAAATATCTCGTCTTTAATGTCGCGGTGTTCATCGGATCAATCTTCATCGAGCCGGGCTGTTTTCCTCCGGTTTGCTCGTGAGATGTGACGCGAGTCTCGTCATAAGTCATTGTCTTAATGTCGTATGAGATGAATTTATCATAAATAGCTTTGACTATATCTTCGGGCAGCTTTGTTTTAGTCTGCGCGCGAGAGACTGCCGGAACGCATATTAAAGCGACGGCAATCAATGCCAAATATCCTTTGACGCTTCTTTTCTTATCCATAATCTCCGCCCTCCCGGAATAACAACCATGTCGAGACGGTATAGTCAGTTTGCGCATGCCGGAGGTCTAGCGTCCCTCGGATAAAGCGCGCAGATGTGGGGTTTAGCTTGCGGATAAGGAACCGCGCCGCCCTGAAATCTCATGGAGCAGTTGAAAACCGAGCTTGGAGATCCGCTTGTCCTCCAACGCTGAACCAGCTCCGCGTCTTTCTTGAGATAATCAACGGACCTGCCGGAAACGCACTTCATTGTTTCCGCGTAATTTATGCCGGCTTGCTCGGCGCACATCCTTGTCGAGCGTTCCTGCTGTTCCTGTCTTCCTGTCCTCTGAGCCGCCGCTTTTTCCGAGCTGTAAGCGTCTGCATAGCATTTTGCGTATTCATGCCATTTTGCCGGACTTTGCTCTCGCGCGACGCACACTTGGAACTTGTCCTCTTCCGCTTCCGCGTCTCCCCGCATTGAAACCACTTTTCCCGCCGGGTCTATCCTCACTATAAAATGAGGCTCCCATGTGATTCGCTGTCCGAGGTCTGCGTTTATTGCCGGAAGGATGTCCGTCACATATCTGGAGGTGTACGGACAGTGGCTCATTAGGAAAAAATCCAACTTAAGAGTGCCGGGAGCGGGCGCGCAGCCGACCTCTCCGGGAATCATAGCCATCGGCGTTCTTCCCTGCCTGAAAAGAGCCACCGTGTCCTCGATTTCTTCAACAGTCCATCCGGTGTCAAGCATCCTGTCGATGGCGGATATGGCGCTCCTTCTGAAAGGACATTCCGGGTTTCTCTGCTCGTCTACGACCAAGCTGACATTGTGTTCAGGGCACACAATCATAGAAGCGAAGTGGTCTTTAACCTCGACCCGGCTTTTGAATCTGGACTGGTTTTGAAGAGCCACCGGGTCGCTTTTCGCTCGAATGACGTTTCCATCCTTGGAATCCCTCGCGCATCCCGCAATCGCAATCATTATCGCGACAGCCGCCGCGCAGGCAATATGCCTTTTCATCCGTTAGTCCTCCTGCAAGCCCTGCATTCTTTTCTCAATCTGAACACCAGCAGAACCGCCTCTTTAATTATGTTAGTGTCCATTTTAGACTCGCCCCGGCTCCGGTCAAGAAAAATTATGGGAGTCTCGACTATTCTCAGCCCCATCGCGGCCGCCCTGCACGTCATCGCCGTGAGATAACCGTACCCCTTGGCTTCAATATCATCAAGGCAAAGCTCCGGCGCGCGAGCCAAACTAATAAGCCTGTAACCCGTCGTGAGGTCTCTAACGGGCGCTCCCGTCATGAATCGCGCGAACAGATTGGCCCCCCTGCTCAGAATTTTCCTGTGCAATCCCCAGTTGACGGTTCCGCCGCCTCTGACATATCTGGAGCCTATCACATAATCGGCAACGAAAGCCTTGCTAACAAAATCCGGCAGAACGGCGGGATCATGCGAGAAATCCGCGTCCATGTTTATAACGCGCTCATATCCATTCTCAATCGCCCATTTGACTCCGGAAGAAATCGCGGTGGCAAGCCCCAACTTTCCGGGCCTTGTAATCAGATGAAGCTTTTCATATTTCATTTTCAATTTTTCGACTATTCGGCCCGTGCCGTCCGGGGAAGAATCATCCACCACAAGAACGGAAGCTCCGGGAAGAAAATAGAATATTCTGCCAATAAGCCTCTCGATATTGTCGGCTTCATTGTAAGTGCAAGTAAGCACGAGTGTTTTTGAGGCGTCCGGGGGCGAGGAAACGACGGCGGAACGAAGCTTGGCCTCAAGAACCGCTGCTCGTTTTATGCCGCGAAGCTTGAAATAGCCCATTATCGTTGTTGTCATCCGCAACTTGCTTGGGCCGCGCTTCAGGTCGTATCTAAGCGTGAACGGAATCTCGACAACCTTCGCGCCCAACGCCTGAAGCTTCACAAGCAACTCAGCCTGAACCGAACCGCCTATGGTTTGAATTATGCGTTCGCCGTAAACTCTCAACGCTTTCTCAAGCGCAGGTTTCGCGTACGCTCGATATCCGCAGGAAATGTCTTTCACGCCGGATACCGGAGCGATCAAGTCCATGAACACCTTTGCGCCCCGGCTCAGAAGCTTACGGAACGCGTTCACCCCCACCTCGACTCCGCCCTCCGCGAATCTCGAACAGATGGCGACATCCGCGCCCGCGCTCACAGCCTTTTGAAGCCCCTCTATGTACTTGGGATCATGGGTGTCGTCCGCGTCCATCGTCACCATTATGTCGTCGTCGGAATCCGAGCGCGACAGGAACGCTTCTATCCCCGTTCTTACAGCCGCCGCAAGCCCTTGGTTGACTCTGTGAGGTATCGTCTCAAGCATACCGCGAGCGGCTAAAGGGTGAGACATCGCCACAGACGCCGTGCCGTCCGAGCTTCCGTCGTCCACAACGATGACCTTAAACGGCGCGCTTAATGAACCTGCGGCGGTCGCGGCTTTGTCCAGAAGAGGGACGAGCGACTCCGACTCGTTGTATGCCGGTAAAACAAGATAGATGGTCATATATTGCGCCGTTTATCGAACCGCAATAAAACGCGGACAGTTCGAATTGATATTAAGTTTATCAGAAAGAACCATCCCTGTGAACTTTCCCGGTCCGATAACATAAAAGATAAGATGACGGGCAAAATGCGCATACGTGGTAGAAGCCGTCTGCGCGCTTGAATAGGGCAGTTTTAAAGAGAGCTTGAAAAACGAGCGCGGGCAGCTTATATTAGCTTATGCGAATATGCTATCGGAGCGCGACATGAAGGATATTTTAAACTTCGCAAAACTTATCTCTGACGACAACAGACTCAAAATCATACGCCTGCTGGCAGAAAGAGACATGTGCGTGTGCGAACTGATGGAAGTAATGCGGGTTCCTCAAGCTAGGATTTCCCAGCATCTGCTCCGGCTCCGCTCAGAAGGAATCGTTTCGGACAAGCGCGAAAGCCAATGGGTCATATACGCCCTTAATAAAGATTTACTTGAACAAAAGCTAATAAGCCTTGAGAAGTTCATGCGGGGGTCTGCTTCCGAACTGGATTGCATGAAGGATGAATTCGACAGATTGAATCATATTGAAAATAGGGGACTGTTAAGCGAAAAACTGACAAAAGGATGCCGCAAGAACCCGCAATCGAAAAAGACTTCGAATAATTCAAAGAAAAAAATGCCTCAAATAAGGTCAAGTGGAAGAGTCGGAAAAGAGGCGCGAGTATGATGGACTGGAAAAGCGAATGGAAGTCTTTGTCGGTAATCGTCGCGGTTTTTCTCGCAAGCTTTTACCTTCCGGTCGGAACCGGAAGGTTCGACGGCGCGGTGATGGAATCTCTGCATCTGGTGAAATGGTATGCGCGCGAACACGTAATTTTATGTTTGTTGCCCGCCTTTTTTATTGCCGGCGCGATAGCCGTGTTCATAAGTCAGGCGGCGGTGATGAAGTATCTGGGCGCGAAAGCGAATAAAGTTCTCGCTTATGGCGTCGCTTCCGTGTCAGGCAGCATACTGGCGGTTTGCTCATGCACCGTTCTTCCTTTGTTTTCAGGGATATATCGGATGGGAGCCGGACTCGGCCCGGCGTCGGCGTTCCTCTATTCAGGGCCTGCGATTAATATTCTTGCAATAATCCTGACGGCAAGGATTCTTGGGTTCCAACTAGGAGTAGCCCGTGCTGTGGGAGCGGTGTTATTCAGCATTATTATAGGTTTGCTGATGGCGCTGATATTCAGAAAAGAAGAAATGGAAAAGGCCGCCGTGGCGGCGGCAATGCCTGAGACCGAGCCTTCGAGACCGCTCTGGAAAAACGCAGTGTTCTTCGGATTCATGGTAGCCGTGTTGGTGTTTGCGAATTGGAGCGGAGCGGAAACCGGCGGAACGTGGGGAGCAATTTTCAGATATAAGTGGATGATAACTGGAGTTTTATCCGCCGCATTAGGAGTCATATTTATTGTATGGCTCAAGATGTCATGGTGGAAAATCGCTCTGGCCGCGATTCCTACCGCTGTGTCGGCTTTTCTTATTCCAAATCACCCGATTGTGGCATTTACAGTTGGAATTGCTGGGCTTTCAATAGTAATGAATACGGAACAAGGAGAGCCTGCTGATTGGTTCTCATCGACGTGGAGCTTTGCCAAGCAAATACTGCCACTGCTGTTGTTCGGAGTTCTCGTAGCCGGTCTGCTTCTCGGGCGACCCGGTCAAGAGGGTCTTATTCCATCCCAATGGATTAGCGGACTGGTCGGCGGGAACTCGCTTTGGGCGAATTTGTTTGCTTCCGTTGTCGGCGCATTCATGTATTTCGCCACATTGACTGAGATACCTATACTTCAGGGATTAATCGGCAATGGAATGGGGAAAGGGCCCGCGCTTGCCCTTCTTCTTGCCGGCCCGGCGCTGAGCCTGCCCAACATGCTAGTAATTAAAAGCGTTATGGGAACGAAAAAGACGGTGGTCTTCGTATCTTTGGTAATCGTCATGGCGACTATCAGCGGCCTGATTTTCGGCGCCATAGCGGGATAGGAGAAAAGCGATGTTGAGAATGGATAGAGCCTCAATCAGTCTTGAACCCGCGCAACTAATGGAGCTTGAAGCGATAATTACCGACGAAGACGAACATCTGGCGCTGAAGTTTGTCAGAAAATATGTGTACAACGCAATATTGAAATCCCAACAGGGACAGCTAAAGTCTCATCTGGACGGAAGCGCCGATCCTGTCGGAGATTTCAAATGACGCAAATAAAGCAACGGAGGATTGAGCTATGAAAATCGAAGTGCTTGGAACAGGATGTCCTAAATGCAAGAAGACTTACGAGAACGCGGTGGCGGCGGCGGGAGAAACAGGACGAACTGACATCGAGATCGCCAAAATCGAAAACATCATGGATATCACGGCAAGAGGAGTGATGATGACGCCCGCTCTTTCCATCAACGGGGAAGTGAAGTGCGCTGGCAAAGTCCCCACCCCCAAAGAAATCGCCGAATGGATCAAAGTCGCTTCCTGAGAATTGCAGCCAAAAACTGAGAGGGTGAGTCAATGAAGACTAAAAAGATAGCGACATACGCGCTGCTGGCTTTCGTGGTTGTAAGCATCGCATATTTTGTTTCCGCAGAGATGGGAAAGAACGGTTCCGTCGTCGAACACATTTCTGAAGAAGCAAAGATTGAGCAAGCTGATACGGCTCGACCTGACGCGCCTGCGGCACAGGAGCCTAATGTAAAAAAGACGACAGAAGAGGCTGCGGCGCCTGCCGACAGCCCAAAAGGCGAACAGGAGCGCCCGAAAACTCCCGCGAAAGCGCAAGATACTAAAAGCGCGGCGGCAAAAAGCTCCCTGTCCCCGGCTTCTTCGTCCAAAACCTCCGTCCCGACTCAAGCTGCGAAACCTCAATCAACCGCCGAGCCGGAGAAGAAGGCTCCACAGAAGAAAATTATCGTTTATTACTTTAAGACAACAAACGGTTGCGCTTCCTGCACTTACATTGAGAACTATACTGGCGAAGCCCTCAGAGCCGGTTTCAAAAAACAGATGGACGACGGAACCATCGATTGGAATGTAGTCAATTTAGACAATCCTGAAAACAAACATTACATTCAGGACTACCAACTATCTTTTAAATCGGTGATAGTCGCCGAGTTCGAGGACGGCAAGCAAACAAGATGGAAGAACCTCGAAATGGTCTGGAGGCTTTATAAGAATAAACCCGAATTCCTGACTTTCGTCCAAGACGAAGTCAAAGCCTATCTGGAAGGAAAGTAGCGCTATATGCCTGAAACTATGCTCCTCGGCGCGGCGACCGCTTTGTGGATTGGCATTATGACATCCATAAGCCCGTGCCCGCTGGCGACGAACATCGCCGCCATCTCATACATATCGAGAGACATAGGGAACTCTCGTCAAGTATTTTTCTCCGGATTGTCTTACACGGCCGGAAGAACTATTATTTATCTGATTATCAGCGTGATTATCGTGGCCGGACTTCTTTCTGCTCCCGGCATATCAATGTTTCTACAGTTATACCTCAACAAGATTGTCGGCCCGATACTGATAATCGTCGGCATGTTTCTGCTGGGACTTGTGTCGCTCCCATCGATGGGAGGCGGCATGAGCGAAAACGCGCAGAAAGCGGCCGCGCGCGGAGGAACTGTCGGAGCCGGGCTCCTCGGAATGCTTTTCGCCCTTTCTTTCTGTCCTATCTCGGCGGCGTTGTTTTTCGGCGCGCTTATTCCTCTAGCCGTTAAGTTCCACTCAAGCGTTATATTTCCTGTGCTTTACGGCATAGGAACAGGTCTCCCAGTGGTTGTTTTCGCAGGAATAATCGCTTTCAGCGCCGGGTCTCTGGGAAAAGCTTTTGACGCTCTCGTAAAGATCGATTTGTGGATGCGCAGGATAGTAGGCGCGGTTTTCATAGGCGCCGGCATATATATGACTCTCAAATACGTTTTTTATTTCTTTGGTTAAAAGAGAGAATCGATATGAGCGAAAAATGCGAATGCGAAGCGAAAAAAGTCATTGTGTTGCCGTGTTCGGGCGGTAGCAATGTCGGGCAACTTTCAAATGCGGCCGCAGTCAAAATGACTCAAGCCGGAGTCGCCTCCATGTTCTGCCTTGCCGGCATCGGAGGGCATGTCAGCGGAATGATCGCTTCCTGCAAAGGCGCTGACGCAATCATCGCGATAGACGGATGCTCTGTGGCCTGCGCTAAAAAAACGCTTGAACATGCCGAGATTCCAATCGCGAAATATATCGTCGTTACCGAACTCGGCATTGAGAAGAATAAAAACTTCGACTTGAATGAAAGCGATATCGCAAAAATTATCGACGCGAGTTCCATGCGAGCATAAAATAATCGTGTGGCAAAACGCGGCGGTCTTTCTTTCGGCGCCGCAAATAGCAAGAATTCGCAATCATACTGAAAGTTCGCGAAGATCGCGTCTATTAGTGTTAAGAGAAAGGGAAATGATTATGAGGAAGAATATGATTGTTTTAGCGAAAACGGCGGCGCTTCTTCTAGCCTTATGCGTTTATATTGCAGGTTCGGCAACGGCGCAGATAATGCCCGGCTCGCCTTTAGGCGACCTTAAAATAAAAGCCGATCCCTCCGGCGAGATACATCTCGGCAAGTTCGGCTCCCCTTATGTTTTATGCTTTTTCATTCCCGGCGATGAAACGACAGCCACTGAGATTAAAGCTCTTCAAAAAATCATATCCGACGACAAAAAACTTTCTAAGTTCAAGATTATTATGGCGACGCGAGGCAAGGACGACAACGAACGAGAACTTGCTCGCTCTTATGTGAAGAAAAACGGTTTTAAAGCAACTCTGGCATACGATCCTGAAACGACAGCCGCCCGAGCGTTCACCTCATTTCAGTTCCCTTCGTTTTATATTGTCGACGCGAAGGGAGAACTGAAAACAATGCGCGTCCCATCAGTCACTAAACCTGTTCGCAGGCTCGGATTCGAAGAGTTTCTCAAGATTGTCGCAGACGGCGGCGACATCCCCATGATAGACCTTGTTCAGGAAACCAGCGCAACCAAAGACCAATTGAATTTGATCGGAAATAAAGCCCCGGATTTCACTCTGACCGACTTGAACGGCAAATCCTACAAGCTCGCGTCTCTGAGAGGGAAAAATGTGATAGCTGTTTTCTGGAACGAGGGTTGTCCGCACTGCCGCGCGGATATCCCGCTTCTTAACGACTATTACATCAAGAACAAAAAGAAATTCAACTTTGAGATTCTTTCAGTGTCTAGAAAAGGAGACGCTGGCAGCGTCAAAAGAACAACGGATTTCATATCCGATAAAAAAATCGCGTTTCCTGTGCTAATGGACAAAGAAGAGCCTGTGTCGAACGATTATAAAATCATGTACATTCCCACCGCTTTTTTCATAAGCGCGGATGGAATCATAGTCGAGCTAATGGTCGGCACTCCTCCCAATTTTGACAAGACTCTCGATTCGATATTCACTGACCCATCAAGGCTAGGCTCGAAATAATAACAGAAATATTTCTGCGAATCATATTTTGCTGTCCGCATGCCGTCTAATCACGAATGCGCTTGGGACAATATGAAGAAAAGAATAATCAAGACACATAGCTCAAAACCGCTCGCGAAAAATGCTTCAGGCGGCCGCAACCGCAGAAAGCGCGTTTTAATCGATGTCGAACTGACAAACGATGATGATTTTGCCGCCAGTTTTTCAGGCAACAATAAATTTTTCGCCAAGATGACAGCAGACGGTCTATTGTTAAAACCCGCGGATCCTCAACCGTCGAAAATATATGTTGAGCCGACAACCTTTTGCAACCTCAAATGCCGCTCCTGTATGAGGAACTCGTGGAGCGAGCAGGAAGGCCGGATGACGCGCGAAACATTCGGAAGGATTATCCGACAGACTAAGAAGAATCCGTCAATCAGGGAAATGGCTTTTTGGGGGTTCGGCGAGCCTTTAACCCATCCCGATATAATCGACATGGTCGGTCAAGCTGGCAAAACCGGGGTGTCGACTGAGATAATTACTAACGCCGCTCTTCTGGACAAGAAAAAATCTTCAGACTTAATCAAAGCGGGACTTGGGAAGCTTGTGGTGTCCATCGACGGCGTTTCACAGGATAAACATGATCACATGCGGCCCGGCGCGAATCTGGCCGCTATTATGGATAATATCTCGAATCTTAACGCGCTTAAGATGTTGCAAGGAAACGAAAACCCTAAGATTGGCATAGAGTTCGTTCTTACACGAAGCAATCTCTCCGAGCTTCCCGGCCTCCCCGACATCGCAAAGAAACTGAGCGCGGATTTTATCATCGTTTCCAATATTCTGCCCTACACGCCCGACATGAAAGACGAGATATTATACGGCATTTCAGCGGGTCGTCCGTTTGCTATGCGGCATTCCTGCGATCTTCCGGACATTTCTCTTCCTGTGATAGACGTGAAAAGAAACACCAGCCCTTCGATTCTGAGCTTTCTTGTAAACGCCGGGGCGACAGCATCCATAGCGCGAAATAATTCTTATTATGAAGCCGACGCTTTGTGCCCATTTGTGATGAAAGGGGCTCTATGTGTGAATTGGAAAGGGGAAGTCAGCCCCTGCCCCGCTCTTATGCACTCCCACACATGCTTCATTAACAGAAGGCAGAAGAACATCCGCTCGTATCATGTGGGCAACATAAATACCGACGACATCGGCAAAATCTGGAATAAGCCCGAATTCGTTGATTTCAGGCGGAAGGTGATAGAATTCGACTTCCCGCCGTGTGTCACGTGCGAATGCGATCTCGCCGAATCAAACGAGGAAGATTGCTTCGACAACGCATTTCCCACCTGCGGGGATTGTCTCTGGGCGCGCGGCGTCGCGCTGTGTCCTTGAGCCTTTTTCATTTTTTTATTAAGTAGTATAATCTGTCTCATGATGAACAAAGCGCATCCTAAATATGATGAGAATTTCCTTGCTTTGAGACCTGAGCCGACGGCGGGCGACGGACAGTATGAGTATTTCACCTGCAGGGACGGAGTTAAGCTTTTCGTGCAATACTGGCTGCCAGAAAAAGGGCCGGTGGAGAGAGTTCTGCTATGCATGCACGGCATGAGCGCCCACGGCTGGTATTACTCGCTCACCGCAGACGCGCTCGTTCCCCACGGTATCGCTGTTTACGTTCCGGACTACCGCAGTCACGGCCTTAGCGACGGCCATCCCGGTCACATGACGGACGGGATAATTCTCGTGGAGGACATCGCCGAGTTGTCCGAGCATATCATGGCGAGGCATCCGGGCGCGCGGCTTTTTGTGCTAGGAGAAAGCCTCGGCGGGGCGGTAAATGTGAATTTCAACATCGATCACCCCGGCAAAGCCGCAGGTATGATCCTGCTTGCGCCGGCCATAAAACCGGCTATGAAATTCTCTCTCCGCGATTTCATCAAAATCCCATTCTACCTTCTCGCTTTCCTTATAAGTCGTTCATGGAGGGTTGTGAAAGTGACTGGGGACGAACATCGCGGGATGCGAAATAAAGATAACATAGTGTACGACCAGAACGACCCGTTGCATTTGAAATATGTGAGCACGGCGTACATGATGGCGGTTAAGAAACTTTTAGACCGCGCGGCGAGAGTGGGAGCTGCGTCGATAAAAACTCCGGCGTTGATTTTTCAGGGCGGTATGGACGTGGCAGTTTCGGCGGCAGCCACAAAGCAGTTTTTTGAAAATCTGGCATCCGAAGATAAAACATTCAAATTCTATCCTGAAGCTTTTCATTGCATGCAGACCGATTCAGGTTGCGCGGACATGAGGGACATCATCAGAGACTGGCTGTTGGCGCGCTGACCGACCGCTGAAAGAGGCATTTATGAACATCGACATGAAATGGACTCCGCATCCTTCTAATCCGTTGATTTCGCCCGTTTGGCCCGAATGGCTTGTGGGCGACCCTGTGGTCCTAACTCCGGAGGAATCCCCGGACGGACGCTGGCACATGTTCCTGAATTCGGTGTTGTTCATATACCGCTATACGAGCGGCGACGGGATAAAGTGGCAGCGCGAACAGAGAGTGTGCCGGGGAATGCGCGCGTGGCTTTTGCCCCGCGAGGACGATTTCATTCTTTATCATGAATCGTTCATAACGCCGTGGCGGTCGGATATCTCGGCGCGCGTGTCGAGAGATCTGGAAAACTGGAGCGCTCCTAGAAAAGTCTTGTCCCCTTCCCTTCCGTGGGAAATGGGCGCGGCGCGAAACATGTCATGCCCATGCGTCGTGAAAGACGGCTCAGTCTATAGGATGTACTACAGTTCTAATTCAGTTTTTCTAAAGGACTTAGGATTCGGCGAACCTAAATATATAGGCGTTGCGGAGGCGGACAATCCGTTCGGGCCGTTCGTGAAAAGGCGCGAGCCTATATTGTCTCCCAATCCCGGCCACGCATTTCGTAACATGGGAGCAGGCGCGATTAAAGTTTATCGAGATGATGAAAACGAAAGATGGATCGGCTTCAACAACGGCATTTTTACGGATGAAAAAAAGCGGTCCCGCTCGGCAATCATGCTGCTCACTTCTAAAGACGGGATATCATGGGAGGAACCCTTCGCAGCCCCCATTATCTCTCCCGACAAAGGCTGGAGAAAGGCGCTGGTTTACCAATTGTGTCTCGCTCCGCGACCGAACGGGGAAATATGGGTTTATTACAACTCGCGAGACGGCTGGCGGTTCGGCTCAGAAAGAATCGGGCTGGAAATCGGCCGTCCGTTATCTTGATATGTCTGGAAGAGTTTCATCCTGTAATCAATCGCTATTCAATTATTGACATGGAATTTAAAAACTCTATAATTAAAACGCCAATGAAAAAGCCGTCGTGGTGGAATTGGCAGACACGCTAGCTTGAGGTGCTAGTGCCTACAAAACGGGCGTGCCGGTTCAAGTCCGGCCGACGGCAAAAAAGCTCCCCCTAAGGGAGCTTTTTTCGTTAGACGACATGCTAAACTGCGATAAAAAACCGATTGGGTTCGCCCCTGTCATCAGTAAATTTCGGATAAAAAAAACCGCCCTGTCGCGGGCGGTTCTCCAAGGGTGTTTATTTCTTGCTAACTCAACTCAATACATATATCGGCATAATCAGGCGATAACTTTAGCAATCTCGGCTTGTCATTGAAAAATAAGTCTTAATCATCTGCATCAGGCGACTCAACACAGGTTAAGAGATCAGCGACTACCCGACAAAACAAGAGCCTTCGGGCGATGAGATGCATCGCCGGGATTGACTTGTCGCGCGCATACTGATAAATTGCTGAAAGTTTTAGCAGTAACAAGGAGATAAAATGAAAAAAACATACGATGTGGCGATAGCCGGGGCCGGAGTGGCAGGTTGCCTTATTGCGCGAAACATTGCTAAAGCCGGATATTCCGTTGCCGTCCTCGAAAAGTGCAAACGCGAAGCGATGGGCCATGACTGGTGGGACACTGTCGAAGCGCGCGTCTTCGAGGAAACCGAAGTTCCCCCGCCGCCGCCGGACGAGATAAAAGGCGCGTTCAACTTTCTTCTATACTCGCCTTTGTCCTGTGTGAACATCAGCGCAAATATGCCGCCGACGCATCTCAACCTCGACCGCAAGAGCCTCGCGAAAAGAATGATCGACCTCGCCGAGGAAGCCGGAGCGGACCTCTTTTTCAACACAACCGTTCTCGGCCCACTGATGGAGGAAGAGATGGTCGCAGGCGTCAGATATTCGCGCGGTGAAGAACGCGGCGAGATTGCGGCAAAAATCTCTGTCGACGCTTCGGGCATGGACGGGATTTTACGATCAGCGGTTCCTGAGAAGTTCGGTTTTGCAAATAAACTGAGGAAGGACGAAACGATCCTTGCGTATCGCGAGATTAGGGAAGACCTCACGAACGGCAAAGGAAAGTCCATTCTCGTGCTCGGCAAATACGACGGCGTGCAATGGGTGAGCCGCGACACTCCCGGCCTTGTGGACATCAACGTGTGCATCCTTGCTTCGTATCCCGGCGGAGATCCTCGCAAGATACTTAATGAGATAATCGAACAGGAAGGCGGAATCGGGGACAAAGTGGTGCGCGGCGGCAAGGGGGGACGCATCCCGCTGAGGAATTCTTTCGACTCGTTTGTCGCTCCCGGACTCGTAATAGTCGGCGACGCCGCCAGCATGCCGAACCCCCTTAACGGCTCCGGGATATCATCTTCCATGCGCGCGGCCAAATTCGCATCAGCCGCCATGACAACCGCCTTGAAAGCGGGCAAAAACGACGTCGCGTCTCTATGGCAATATAACGTCGATTACAAGTTGAATCAGGACTGCAAATACATCAATCTCTATGTTTTACAGAAATACATTTTCGCCGAAGAAAGGATATATTTGGACAAAATAATGAAGAGCGGCGCGTTTGAGATCGACTGGGACATGGAGAACAAGCTAGCGCCGAAGGACAACCTGAAAAAACTTCCGGGATTCCTTAAACTCATCCGCTATCCGCGTTTTTTTCTCCGGCTCCTGAAGACGCTTTACCTGTCTGACGCAGCCGGCCGCCACGTGAAAAAATATCCCAAACAGTTCGATGCGGATGAATTCGAAAAATGGCGCGCAGGCCTCGAATCCATATTGAGGAAAATTCCGTTCAATCAGAAATAGCTTGTTCGGTATCCCTTGAAAGTAACTGCATGAAGCGATGAAAAGCTCGCAAAGATAACAAGTTCGATATATAATTTTTGTCAAAAGCAGTTATGAAGTGTAATTTTGAGCCGATGAAAATCATTGCAATGAAAAATGCAAGGAGATGAATTATGAAAAAGAGAATTGCGAACGCGATGGCGATTATGGCCGCCTTGTCGGTTCTGTGCCTCGGTCAAGCTCCCAAAGCGGCAGACGCGCTTAAAGAAAAGACTATAAAAACTCTGGACAGCGTGAATTTCGATGGGGCAACAATCAGTTATTCATACACTGTGGAAAGCAAATGCCCGGCGAACTCCCATAGCAGCTTTGTCGAGCTTTCGCCCATCACAAAAGACAAATATGTGACAGGATTCAAGATTGAAGTGATTGACGCCGCGTACGAGGGAAAATGCTCGGCGGCGGTCGGCCCTGTGTACGTTTCCGGAAAAGAGAATCTGGCGATTATTATCGAGAGGGAATCGAACAAACAAAAAGGAAAAGGTCTTAAGATCGCCCCCGAATATACTATACAGCTTCTTCCTGTGAAACCGTCAAAGGATGGAGCGGCAAAAGCGCCGGCAAGCGTTTCTGCTCCCGTCGCGGCTGTACAGCCTAAACCGGCCATCCCTGAAAAGGTGATGGTCAACGTCGTGGAATATACAGCGGGGTGGAGATGCGAACTGTGGAAGAGAGACGGAGCGCGCAAAGACGGCTTCGTCGGCACGGGTTCGACATTGGATGAGGCAAGGAACAACGCCGCCACAAGTTGTATGTCAACGAACAACCCCTATTGCCATGATTATTCAAAGAATCCGGCCCACACTACCTGCGACGTTCAGATAAATGAGAAAACAAAGCTTGTTGAATACGACTCCGACAAACTGCCCGCCGGCGCCGCGATATCTTCTTGGAGTTGCAATCTTATGAAAAACGACGGCTCCTCGCGCGACGGTTTCATAGGCGAAGGAACAACAGAGCAAGAAGCGCGTACCCGAGCCGCCGGTCTGTGCAAGTCCACAAACAATCCGCTTTGCGATCAGTATTCTCAGAACGACAACCACACCAGTTGCGCCCCCGCATATCTCTATTCTGGACCGAAACCCGCGACTCAATGGACATGCACCCTTTGGAAACGGGACGGCGCTCGCAACGACGGTTTCACCGGCACAGGCTCAACTGAAAAAGAAGCAAGGAACAACACAGTTCCCGGTTGCCAGCGCACGAATCATCCCAAGTGTTATGACTTTTCGGTCGACCCGGCTCATACCGCATGTTCTGTAGACCTTGTCTACCCGCGTTGATACCTAGCTAAGGTTAATTAAAAAACACAAAGAAGTTATTCTCTTTTACGGCCAGTCGCGCATCTGCAGGCTGTTGGATAATTAGACCTCGAAAAACCTTTCAACCCGGTTTCTTCTATGGAGCCGACAGAATAGGATTTATACGAAGTATTACCCGAATCCTTCATTAGGATTCTATAGCGATTGTTCAGAGCAGGTGAAACGCAGAACGCAATACGCATTTTTGAAGTAGGGGCGGGGTTGCCCCGCCCCGAATTGTCGCAGTCATTGTGGGCGCGGAAACCGCGCCCCTACAGAAAAACAAGGATGGCAACCGAAACTCGTTCCCGATTACCACTGAAACTCAGTTAGTCCAGCCAGCAAATTTGTTTATTTGTTTTAAGGAATATTTAGCGCACGAAGCGTAATTTTGGAGTGCGTTTTTCACTGGCTGAGTATTCGTGTAATCAGGAACTCGTTTGAGGGTGAGTAGCATTACTCCGCTATGAAAATCGCCCCGGTTCATCGGCTCTATCGGCGAATCTGGAATTAAATGGTTGTACCCATAGCTCCGGGCGGCGACCGCAACTCTTCGTGGGTGTGCAACGGGTAAAACCGATTAAGAATTGGCATATTGCTCTAATAGGCGGCGACAAAGAAAAAAGCGGGCCTTGCGGCCCGCTTTTTATTGTCTTAACGGTTAGTCTATTATTATTCGAAATCGCCGCCGAAAATCTCCCGCGCTTTCAATGCTGTGGATTCTCCTCCGGGAGTCTTGTCGGTGGGCTTCAACACAATCTCAATGCGCCTGTTCTTCTCGCGGCCCTGCTGAGTCTCATTTGAGAAAGCGGGCCTTTTATCAGCGTATCCTGCGGCCTGCAATAAAGCCGGGTCTATCCCATGTTTTTCTATGAGATACCTGACCACCGAAGACGCGCGGCCTGAAGACAGCTCCCAGTTCGAAGGATATACCGCAGTGCTTATCGGCATAGGATCGGTGTGCCCTTCGACAACGACCGCCAAGTGATTGTCTTTAATAAACTGCGCTATTTTGTCAAGAGAAGGCCTGAACTGCTCTTTTACAGAGGCGGAACCTGAATCGAAGAGAGCTTGGCTGCCGACGGTAACCCGCACCTCTTTGCCCTGTTTCAATACGTCCAGATAGCCTTTGCCCATATCCTGCATTTTTTCAACTTCTTTGCGAAGCCTTTTTTCAAGGTCTTCCAACTGTTTTTCGGGGCCGAAGAAATCTTTCGTGCCTCTTTCCTTCGGGACAAGAAGAACTTCGTCCGGCCGCAGAACCGATATCGAGCTTGGAAAAACGCCGAGCGACTGCCTGAAGGACGAGATGGCGTTCCGTATTCTAGCTTCGGTGTCGTATTTGCCTGCGTTGAAAAGGAATATGAAGAAGCACATCATGAGCGTTGTCATGTCGCCATATGTCAACATGTACGCCGGCGTGCCCCGAGGTGGCTCTTCGGGCTTCTTTCCAGTGCGAACTTTTCCCATCGCTTAAGCCGCCCTTCTTTCTCCCGCAGCCTCTGCCGCTTCAAGCTCTCGGCGCAGCTTCGGAGCCAAGAAGCTCATCAGTTTCTGTCGCACTATTCGCGGGTTATTGCCTTCCTGAATGCAGATAATGCCCTGAATCATAACCTGTTTCAGAGTCATCTCCTCTAAGCTTCTAACTTTGAGTTTTCCTGATATCGGCAGACAGATGAAGTTTGCGAATACCGAGCCGTATAGAGTGGTGACGAGCGCGACGGCCATCATGGGGCCGATGAGAGCTACGTCGCCGCCTAATTTGTCGAGCATGGCTATAAGTCCTATGAGCGTCCCGATCATTCCGAACGCAGGAGCGTAGTATGACATAGCCTCGTACAGCCCGACGCCAACTTTGTGTCTTTCTTCGAGATATTCAAGCTCGATTTCCATGATTTCGCGGACAAGTTCGGGATCCGTGCCGTCGATAACAAGCTGGATGCCTTTTTTGAGGAAATCGTTTTCCTGCATCTCCACATCGGACTCAAGAGAGAGAAGACCTTCGCGTCTCGCTTTTTCGGCAAGGCTGACAAGAATCTCTATCGCCTGCGTCGGGGTCTCGCTTGTTGTCGTGAAAATGTTTTTTGTTATAGGGATGATGCTCAAAACCTGAGGAAGCGGATAGTGGATCAGCGTCGATGCCACAGTCCCTCCGAGGGTAATGAAAATGGAGGGCCCGTTGATAAACAGCCGGAACAACGCTTCAGGGCTGTAGTTGACCGTCATAAACGCGCCGAATCCAATACAGAACATACCGAATAGCACTCCGGCCAGCGACGCAATATCCATCTATATTTCCTCCAACGCTTTCGATTGTTTTATCATACGACCCGAAATTGTATCAAGTGATTCTTTTTTTTGCAACCCGCAATAATTCTATTCGGGCATCTCTCGCTGCTCGGACACTATTTCTCCCTGCATTTCAAGATATCGCGAGGTTTTAGGCTTGATTTCAAGCGCTTTCTCTATGCTCATCTCCGCCATCAGATACTGTTCTCTCGCTCCGGGGAAATCCATGAGCTCCTTCTTCTGCCGTGCCAAGCTCTGATGAATCGCCGCCTTGTTCGCGAAAGCTTCGTGAAACTGCGGGTCAAGTTCCACCGCTTTGTCGAGATGCTCAAGCGCTTTTTCCACTTTGCCTGTTTTTGCGTAGCTTACCCCAAGCTTGCCGTGAGCTATGGCGTTGTCAGGCCGCATCTCCACCAGTTCTTCAAACATGGGTGTGGCCGTCGCGAATTCGCTCGCAAAATAATACAGATCAGCCTGCTCCATTTTGTGATTAAACTCAAAGGATTTCGGCTTTAAAAAGTAATTTAATGGTCCTCCCTTGTGCAGAAAAAACACCCACACAAGTAAAAGAGCCACCACAAGAACCACCACAGATGACAACGTCGTCATTACAACGCTTCTGACTTTGCCTCTTTTTTTCATATCGGTTCTCGACTACAGCCTTCCCTTGTTTTCCTTCGATATGCTTTATTGATTGGTCATTTTAGAATAAAGATAATAATATTGCAACATACAATATTTATTTTCCTCTGTTGTGACATTCCTCACTCGCGGCAAAAAAACAGGTTCAGCCAAAAATCCATGTCAAATTCTATGTCGAAGAGCGAAAATCCATATCACTCATAAATCAAAACCTACATGATTTTGCCTATTTGGCTGATAGACACTCTAAAAAGCACTGATAATTCTTTGGTTGCCACATAATACTATATAGATATTGTTTAGAAGCCGGAAGCCAAGATTCTTGCTATCGCCAATGAAGTCGGCGCGATTTCATAGGATTTGCGTTTGACAATGTTCTTTAGTTCCGATTCGCGCACAGTCACCACTTCCGAATACCCGCCTGACGACGCTTCGATGAATGAACTGCTGAATCTTTCGCTCCATTCGATATCTATGGCGGCGCAGATGTCGTATACCCCGCCGCCTGTGTCATGCACGAGCGCGAAAGGCTCGATATCCTTGATCTCCGCAGCCGAGATGCCGGATTCATCCTCAAAACCGCGACTAATCTGATGCGCAAAATCCACGTTTCCATCTTCTCCAGCCGAGCCGCAGTCAATCCCGGTTGAAGGGAAGAATTCAAGACAATTCTTATAGAAGCCGACCTTTTTCGAGCGGCGCGCCATTACATAAGAACAGCCTTTTCCGTCCTGAATTCTGACAACGCCGCTTACAGCCAAAGGAGCGAGCGCGGCCCCTATGTCAATCGCGGACATGCCGACGTAATAGTATTTATATTCGGCTTTCAGACAATTTATTCTTGTCCTGTGCGGCCCTTTTTCAATTGATTTGACCGCAAGGATAACGCCATTTGTAAGCGATGGATTCTTCCGAACGGCTCGAGTCCATTGCTCGGCAACAGAAGCCTCTTTTTGAGGATCAGGAAGCGCGAAATCGCCCGCCACAACTACTTCATAGTCCTTATGCCTGCTTAAAATTTCCCATTTCTCGCCCATAATGCTGTTTCCCCCATGCAATCCGCCCCGCCATCGTAACAGCGGCAACGCGCTATGTCAAACGGCCATCCTTTCAAAAACAAGGTTCTGTTGAGCCGCCATCGTTTTCGTAGTAGAATAAGAATGTGTCATTTCATTCAGTATTTTTGGCGGTTTGCATGAAGGACAAGAAAAATTCAAAAAAATGGGTCGAGCAATTCGACATGAAGGAAGTCGAACAAGCGGCCGCTGATTGGAATATGCCGGAGATAAGAGAGCCTGATTTCTCCAGCGTTAAGAAAAAGATATTTCATCCTTTGAAAGTAATACTTTTCGCCATCATCGCAGCCGGATTCTGGGTGGGACTGTACTGGCTGGCCGGCGCTTTCAGAAACTAACTCAGATTACACTATTGAGATTTCAAGACGCTCAAAATACAAACCGTTAAGTCCAGTATCATTCTGAAATGGGTGATAGTGGAGTCGAACCACCGACCTCATCCTTATCAGGGATGCGCTCTAACCAACTGAGCTAATCACCCTAGGGCAAAGATAGTGTAGCAACGAGGCTAATTGATGTCAAGACGGATAAACCGTCGTTTTCCGACGCGCAGAGCGGCTCCGGGCGCGATTTTCACGACCGCCATTTCATCGTCGAGAATCTCTCCGTCGATAGTGACCGCTTTCTGTCTGATCATCCGCCGGGCGTCAGCTTTTGTGGCCACCAACCCCGACGCGAAAACAAGTTCCACCGCAGGCATTTCCTCGCACGGCAACTTGCAGGTTTCCATGTCGCTGGGAAGTTCTTTTCTGGCAAAAACCCTGTCGAATTCCGCTTCGGCTTCGTCTGCTGCTGCTGCGCTGTGGAAGAATGACACAATCTCCCGCGCCAGCCTGACTTTGAATTTGCGGGGATTCTCGCTTCCCCACCAGATTTCCATCGCTGCTCCGTTTATCTCCTCTTCGGAGATATCGGTCAGGAGCAGCATATAGCGCGCTATCAGCGTGTCCGGTATCGACATAAGTTTGCCGAACATATCGTTGGGCGGGTCTGTGACTCCGACATAGTTGCCGAGGCTTTTGCTCATTTTCTGAACGCCGTCAAGCCCTTCGATGATAGGCATGGTCAGAGCCACTTGAGGGGTCTGTCCGGCGTCTTTCTGAAGCTCGCGCCCGACCAAAATGTTGAACAACTGGTCGGAGCCGCCGAGTTCGACATGGGAGCCTAGGGCAACTGAATCATGGCCCTGAAACAACGGGTAGAGAAACTCGTGAATCCTAATGGGAATATTCTCCCGGAATCGTTTGCTGAAATCGTCCCGTTCGAGCATCCTTGCGACAGTGTGAGAGGCGCAAAGTTTCACAATGTCGTGCGGCGTCATTGCGCCTAGCCAGTCATTGTTAAACACAACCTCGGTTTTTTCAGGCATCAGAACCTTGAACACTTGTTCTTTATATGTGGCGGCGTTGGCGCGCACCTGTTCTTCCGTTAAAGGCGGACGGGTCGCCGATTTGCCGCTGGGGTCTCCTATGCGCGCCGTAAAATCTCCTATTAAAAACTGAACTGTGTGCCCCAATTGTTGAAACTGTCTCAATTTCCTAAGTATAACGACATGGCCTAGATGGATATCCGGCGCGGAAGGGTCGCAACCGAACTTGACTTTGAGAGGAGCGTTTGTTTGCGCGCTCTTTTCCAGAACCGCTTTGAGGTCGTCCTCGGTCACGATGTCTTTGGCGCCCCGCTTGATAATTTCCATCTGGCTGTTTATATCCACTTGCCCGTCCTCGCAGTCGCTATTCATAGTGAGATAATATAAAACAGAGATGATTCCGGCGCAAGCTTGCCCGAAGCGACGAAACACGGCAACCGGCAGAACAGTTCGCGCCGCCCGGCCTGCCCGCAACTCGCGGGATTCAAGACACGCGCTTTCAGAACGTCAGTTTTTCGAAGAAGATCGTTCTCTCTATCCGGCGTTCGGCGGTAAACCTTTCCCGCGCGTCTAGGTTCAGATTCAGGGCCGCGCGATAGATTTTCTCCGCCTCGTCGTATCTGCGCGCGTCGGTCAATTTATCGCCAAGATTTATCAGCGTTTTCAATTTGAGCGCGTCGTAGCCGGGAGTGTTATCAGCAAAACGCAAAGTCGTCCTTTTTAGGTTCTTCAGAAACTCATCCTCCGAAGCGAAGTCTTTCGCTTTCATGCTAAGCGCGAGTTGACTGTATAAAGATATGAAATCAGGCTCGGCTTCAATTGCGCGGCGAACGGCTCCGGGTTCGAAATCAATGCCTGTTATCATAGCCGGCAAAAGAGCCTCCCTCGCTGCGGGACGGCTCATCGCTTCAATGAGAATCGAGACGTGTCCGGGTTTGGCATAACCGAAAGACTCGCGTTGCTGAAGAGCGGCAGTAGCCGCGTCAAACCTTCCTGTTGCGGCATGAGCCGCCGCTAGCGCGGCCATCGCGCTGTCTTTCGCCTCATTGGTGGCTTTTTCCGACGCAACGGCGCGCGAAGCTGATTCAGCCGCTTCGGCATATTTTCCAGCTTTCAACAAAGCTCTTGCTCTCTTTACCAACCAGTCGGCATTCCCGTCCTTAGTGTACATCTCTTCGCAAAGTCCTGCTGATTTCAGGTTCTCGCCGTCTTCCATCAAAGAAGCGACCGCCGCCCACGGCTCTTCCGTTCCGGGCAACGGACCTATGCGCGGGCATCTCTTTTTGTAGAAGGCGGGGAATTTTTCGTCGTCATACCTCATCTGCGCGAGGCGCAACGCATAAGCAGAAACATCCACCCCGCTCAGCCATTCTATCCACTCGTCATTCAGTTCAGAGATTGTTTTCCCATACACTTTTTCGGGTTTGGGAGAAGCATAATATTCCGTGTATTTCTCCTGCCCGTACTTATAGATAAGAAAACCTGTGAAAGCTCCCGCCATTTCATAGGATTTCCACATGCTTGACGAGCCGAAACCGGCGGTGCTCATAGTTTTCGAGGCGGGGGCGATGGCCCCTGCTTTCACAGCGGCGGCGAAATTCTCCTGAAATTCCGGGCCTCTGAAAAAATCCTGCTCAACCGCTTCCGCAATGCCTTCGACAACGCCCATGTTGTAAGGAGTCCCGAAAACGCCTTTGCCGTAAGCCGACATCAGAGCGTGAGTCAGCTCGTGCTTGAACACCGAATCGTCCACCCTGTCTTCTGTCATGTGAGCTTCGACGCGCCACGGGGCTGAAAACAAATAGTCCGCCGCTCCGGTGAGGCGAAGCTTCTGATCGTTGTCGGCATAGAGCATAACGCGCGCGCGTCGCGATTCAGGCATCGGCACGGCTTCGTTGATTTCGTGGATGTACCATTCCGCAAACCTCGCGGCTCTTTCCGCGCGTCCCTTCGTCAACGAATGAGGGTCATAAAATATCACCGCGTTGGGAGTCTCGACTTTAGCCGACATTACAGACGAAACGAATCTTTTGTTCGATCCCGCGCCTGTCTGATCGGGGAAGAATATGAAACAGAACAGAAAAACGGCGGCGGCGGACAGCATTGCGCGGCGGGAAAAATAAAAATCCGATTCCAACCGGGATGAGTGAGCCTGCGGATTTGCCGCCGCCGCTGCGCCTATGAAAAACAGGGATGTGAAAACCACCAGCAGACGGGACGGAATGAATCCCGGCGGGGGTATCAATGCGAGACCGTAAAACCCGGCGTCCGTGAAAAGGCCCACCGTCAGGTTCGGCATTGTCCATCTGGAACCGTCCATGAAAACAGCGAAAGAGTGAGCGCAAGTTAAAAGAAAGTATAGGAGGACTAAAGCTCCGGCGGCGATTTTTCCGCGACACGCCCGCCCGGCGGCAATCCCGACAGCGGCATAATGCAACGCGGTTGGTATGGTTATCCAGAAAAAAAGATACGCGCCTGCAGCAAGATTGCATTTCTGAACGACTATCGTGCTGTACGCGGATATGGCGTAAACAATCGCAAGAACCGCCAAACCCGCAAAAACCGCCTGAGAATATTTCACGTTCGCCAGATGCCAAGTTGAATTGCGAGGGCTGATGCCGGGATCGCGAGTATCCGCGCCCGCCACGATGCCCAATGCTCCGCAAGCGACCGCCAGAAACAGGGCGGAGACCGCCGCCAACTCATAGCCCGCCACATTCAAGAGCGGTATCCGGGTCGAGCACGCCGCGAGAGCAGCCCCTGCAATCGCAAAAAACAGCGCGGTCATTTTAAATCCGCGACTGGCCTTGAAATGATTCATATTTTCCTCCGCAATACGCTCATGCAAACTGCTAGTAATGTAACACATATTGAGGCGAGCAAGAAATACTTCCAAGGTTGAGCGGGCCGCTCCGGGCGCCGCGTCTTGAGGACGACATGCAAATAATATACAATCGAAAATGATATGAAGAAAGAATATAAACCGATACTTTCCACTTTCGAGAGGATGGCTGACGCATACTCGAGAAGTTCAGGCATGGAGGAAGTGAACCGGCGCTCGCTGGCTCCGATACCGAAGGAGTGGGAGGGACGTATACTCGACGTAGGGGCCGGAGCCGGAGCTTTCATAGAGAAATATGTCGATCCGGCAAAACATGAAATTTATACGGTGGATTTTTCAATGGGAATGATTCGCCAGACAGCGGCGCGGCTGGGGGAAATGGTCGGATCGTGCGTTTTCCCGACAAGAGCGCTCGCGCAGGCTCTTCCGTTTCCAAGAGACGCGTTTGACGCCGCGCTATGCGTGAACACTCTGCACAACATGCCTTCGCGGGAAGACATTAGACTAGCAGTGTCGGAAATGGCCAGAGTGATACGGCCCCGCGGAGCTTTGCTTCTGGAGTTCAGAAACAGCGAAAACCCGGCTAGAAAAAGGATTTCCGAGATGTACGACACGCCGGAACTGCCTCAGAAATCGTTCACATTCGAGGAAGTCTCAAAAATGCTCGGACAGATAGGTTTGGAGACGGTTTCAAGAATTCCTATATGGGGGGACTACGTTCCGAGCGGACCATGGGAAGACGCGATAGAAAGACTCAAAACCCCGTTTCGGAAAATGCCGCCGGAACGCGCTCCGAGGTTTGCCGCGATAGCAATAAAACCGCCCGGATTCAGATCGTCGCTCTTAGACGCATTTAATAATGACGCCGCTGAATGAATCCCACAATTCTTTAAAGACGTATTTGTCGGACGTTATTGTTTGATGTCTTCTTGTGACGCGGAATCCGATTCGCTTTCGAGAGCCTTCTGTTCAATAGGCGAGGAAAGAGGAACTCGCGGCGATGTCTGCTCCAGATAGTATTCGCCCATGATTTTCAGAGCTGCCACCACAGGAACCGACAGGACCATGCCGCCGACGCCGGCGAGATTGCTTCCTGCCAGAAGCGCGAGTATGACAACCAAAGGATGCAGTCCAGTGTCTTTGCCGACGATTCTCGGAACGAAGAAAGCGTTTTCCAACACCTGAACAGTTATTGATATCAAACCGACGACAAGAAATTGGTCGGATATGTACCCTACCACCAGAGCGGGGATCACGCCGACAATCGGCCCTACATAAGGCACAAACTCGCATACTCCGGAAAAAATACCCAGCACGACCGCATACGGAACCCTGAACACAAGGAGCAACGCTATCATTCCGACCCCGACGACCAAACACAATTTCAATCTGCTCCTTATAAAACCGCCGAAAGCAATATCGATCTTGGAGATAACTCCGTCAATGCCAGCTCTTTTTTCAGGACTAAACAGTTCCACAAACCTCTTCCTGAAATCCGGCGCGTCCTTCAACAAATAAAAAATGGCGAGGGGAATAATAATCACGGCATAAAGCTTCGATATAGAAGCGATTATCCACTTGAGACTCGACTGCATCATGTTGAGGCTGTACTCTTCAAAACCGTTCCAAGCCTTCCCCGGCATGTCTTTAAGTTCGTCAGGCAGTTTGGACGCCTGTATTAAATCATTAAATCTCTGCAGACTGACTTGAGCTTCGCTGATAAATCTGGGGAACTCATCAACGAACTGATTTACTTGCGCCGCAAGCGAAGGCATAAGGAACAGAATAGAAAGCGCGGTCGCGAAGCAAACTATCGAGAAAATTATAAGTATTGAAATAGACCTCGGAACGCCCTTTTTCTCAATAAGATTCACAGGGCCGCCCAACAAATATGCTAATCCCGCGGCAACGATGAAATATCCCCAGACAACCATCGTCTTATAAAACATCCATCCGACGCCAACCGCGACCGCAATTATAATCGCGACCGCCATAGGGGATCTTGTCTTCATCAAGTCGCCGAACTGTTTCATTTCAACGCCTTCCTACTTTGAGCCGCAGAATCCGCCATGCTTATCCCACAGCCATGTTGAAGATATTATCATTAATCGAGATAGAAAATCATAGACGCGGCACAGAATATTGTTGATTAAACCGGTTCATGCCAAGATGTGTAAATGCGCCAATTATGCTATTCATTCAGTCTTGCCTATTCAAATTCGCGATAGTGAAACTCATCCTTTGCGCCGCGTGTAAAAACGGAAGGAGTGGGAATCGAACCCACCTCGACCATGCATCCATGACCGACAACGGTTTTGAAGACCGCGGGCGCCACCAGACACCATTCGCTTCCAATCGCTTCTTCGTATTTCATAACGTCTTTCGCAAAGGCTGTCAACGCGGCGCGGATATCGGTTCTGCCGCCGGACTCATAGGCAGAGATATCAATTCGATTGGTTTTATTTATTGCACTCTACTATCAAAGCAGCGCACTTGGGAATCCATAAAAGGTCGAATCTCACTTCGGTTTTAACTATGTCGAACACCTGTGAAACAAGCGCCTCGGTCTCCTTCGGAGTTCTCACATTGCGCCCCCTGTCTCTTGAAGCGATGAAATGGCCGATTCTCGACTGGCCTTCCGCGAAACAGGGGTCGCATGTCACCAGCTTCCCGCCCGGCTTTAAAACTCCGCGCGCAAGCTCGCACAGTTTGACGACCTCGTCGTCATTCAAATGATGCAGCACCCCGTAGGCCATAGCCACATCGAAATCGGGCAGGTCTTCTATGTTTTCGGAAACGTCAAGGCACATAAAGACGCCTCTGTCGCCCCAACGATTTTTCGCGTCTCTTATATAGTCGGGATTGGAATCAAAACCGTAATAATGCGCTCCGTTGGCGTACTCCAGAGCCTGAGCAGGGCCGCACCCTATGTCCAGTAAGTAATCGCCCGGAGCGGCTTTTGCGTATTTCTCTACGATTTCTTTCCTTGCCTTCTTCACTCCCATGAAACTTGTGAAGACGGAATAAACCAAAGGATTTTTCAATATCGCTTTTATCCCTGATTCAGTTTGAGCCATATTGGTTGCCTCGTTTATGCTTGAATGATAACGGCCTGAAAACATTCCGCGTTTTTTAACACTAAGACGAAAGCCTTGGGACGACGGAACCGCCCCTTAAAGCGCAGAGTAAATCCTTTGTAACGCCTCGGCGTGCCGTTCGGCCGAGAAAAAGTTTTCCGCGCGCTCCGCGCCCGCCTGCCCCATAGATTCTCGAAGCAAAGAATCTTCGGCAAGCCTGCCTATTGCTGAAGCCAACGACAGCGAATCTCGGGGAGGGATCAGCAGCCCTGTTTCACCGTCAACCACGATTTCGGGAACTCCTCCCGCGTTTGTGGCCACCACAGGTTTGCAGCATGCCATAGCCTCTATGAGAACCCGCCCGAAGTGCTCTCTCAAACTTGACAGAACCAATATGTCCAAAGCGTTCATCACTTCAGGCATGTCGGAGCGTTGTCCGGCAAAAACGATTCTTTTTCCAGCCGGGCTTGATGAGGCCTGCTTCTCCAGTTCGGAGCGAAGAGGCCCGTCCCCGACAATTACGAATTTGATATTTGCTTTATCCGCGAGATTAGCCGCGGCATCGATGAAATATTGATGTCCTTTGAATTCGTGCAACCAACCTACGACTCCGGCGAGTATGTCGCCCTCCCCCGCCCCTAACGAAGCTCTGACATCTCTGTTCAAAGGCATCCTCTTGAATTTCGTCGTGTCAACAGGATTATGGACAACAGAGACTTTTACGTCTGCGCCCATGAGTCCGGAAAATCTTTCGGCAGTTGCTTTTGAATTTGCGATGACGCGGGGATAGAGACGCAGAAGCATCCTGTCCAGAAGTCCGTCTGAATCAATGATACGAACGTGTAGTATGGCAGGAATACGGGAGATTTGGGCGGCGACTCCAGCGCAGAGCGCCCTTCTCGCGGTGGCGTTCACATGAACGATGTCGGCTTTTTCTGCTTTGAAGATCGCGCTGAATCCGCCCACGGCGGATGCCAGCCTATAAGGGGCGGCCGGGTGTTTCAAAGATTCGACGCCAACGATTCTCACGGGAATATCCAGTTCTGAGGCGGACTTTTCCATCCCGCCCCGCTCAGGCAGAATAAGAACTGGTTCGAAGAGTGTCCGGTCGATTTTTTCCAGTAGATTAAGCAAGCTGATCTCGCCGCCGCCACGGATATCGCCGAAATTCGACACATAAATTATTTTTTTTCTTGCAGTCGCTCTCAAAGGATCTCCACCGCCGTCCGGTTTATCATATTATTTGTCACAGACGACCCGATGTCAAAGAGATAGCGGGATGCCTGAAACGGTTGCAAAACATATATTTGAAATATATACTACTCGCAAGCAATGTCTAATCTGATAGTTTTGCTGAGCTTGAAAGGAGAATTCCAATGGATCTGAAGCTGGAAGTTAAGAGAGAGAAGGATTACTCATACGTCACAGTCAATGGCGAAATCGACCTTTACAACGCTCACAAACTGAAAGAAAAGATAGGTCAGACGATGGACGGGATGGATTCGCCGAACATGGTTCTCGACCTGAAGGATGTCGATTACATCGACAGCACCGGGCTTGGAATCCTGATAGGAATCAAGCGAAGAGTGTCTGAAAACAAGGGAGAACTGGCGCTAGTGCTCCGCTCCGACCGGATTCACAAACTCTTCGAGATAACCGGGCTGATAAATATTTTTGCAATCGCGCGGTCCAGCGAGGAAGCGATAGCGCGGCTTTCCAAATGAGGGGGAGAAGATGAATATCGACACGAAAGCTCATTCGCTTGTCGAGCTGAGAATACCCAGAAGGCCGGAGTACCTGCGGGTTGTGAGGTTGCTTGTGTCCGGATATGTGTCGCGTTTCCCGGCTCCGGTAGACATGGTGGAGGACATAAAGGTGGCCGTGTCGGAAGCGTGCAACTGCTCGATGAGAGGCGCGGACCCGACATGCGCGGAAGGCAGGCTTGACATATCGTGCTCCGTCGAAGACGACAGATTGTGTTTCGAAATAAGGGATGAGAATGCGACGTCCGCGCCGGACTCCAGCTCTGACGAAGCCAGTCTGGGACTGCTTCTCATAAGAACGCTGATGGAAGATGTGGAAGTCCGCGCTGAAAAAGGCGGCGGAGTAGTTATTTCAATGAAAAAAACCATTATATCGGTCTGAGGCATATCAGTTTGACCCCCGACAGCCAAACACCCGAAAAATCCAAGGCGTTGCTCGATATGTTCCGGGAGCTTCGAGCGGGCGGAGATTCGTCTTTGCGCGACAGGATAATCGAGCAGCATATCAACATGCCCAAGTTTTTTGCGAACAGATTCGGCAAGCATGAGCAACAGGAAGACCTTGTTCAAGTGGCAAATCTCGGACTTATCAACGCGGTCGACAGGTTCGACCCCGACCGGGGAGTCGAATTCAACACTTTTGCGACGATAACGATTTTAGGCGAAATCAAGAGATACTTCAGAGACAAAACATGGAGCCTGAAGGTTCCCCGCCGAATAAAAGACCTGAATATTGCGGTCAATCAGACAATTGAGCGTTTGAGCCAGCAACTCGACCACCAGCCGACTTATGAAGAAGTCGCCGCTGAAATCGGTTGCTCGGTTGAAGACGTAATCGAGTCCCGCGAGGCAGTGATGTCGTACCGGATGGTGTCGCTGGACAAAGAAGTCGACGGCGACGGCGGCGAGGGCGGCTCGCCTCTTATAGAGATGATAGGCGGGATAGACAAGAAGATAGACCAGTTGAGCGACCGACTGTCGCTCCAAACCGGATTGAAACAATTGAAAGACGATGAGAAATTTGTTATCTTTAACCGGTATTTTGAGAACCTGTCGCAGGCGGAAATCTCAAAGATGATGAACGTCTCGCAGATGCAGGTCTCCCGGCTTCAATCGGCCGCGCTCGAAAAGTTGAAAAAGCTTCTCGGAAATTAGCGGCAGAAATAAACGATGAATCGCTACTCCGCCGGATGAATACTGAAGGCGGTTTTTTTGTGAGAGCGCGAACGCGGGCCTGCCGCGGACGCCCGGTTATGAAAACAATCTTTTACGCTTCGAGGTGCGCCAAGGATGAAATCGACAGACATCAGGGAAAAATATCTTTCTTTTTTCGAGGAAAAGGGTCATCTGCGGCATCCCAGTTCGTCGCTCGTTCCCGAAGACCCCACGCTTCTTACGACTTCCGCCGGGATGGTTCAGTTTAAGCCGTATTTCCTCGGCCTGAAAACTCCTCCCCGGACTAGGTTGACGACATCCCAGAAATGCCTGCGCGCAAAAGACCTCGACGAGGTGGGTAGAACCCCGCGGCATCACACGTTCTTTGAAATGCTCGGCAATTTCTCATTCGGAGACTACTTCAAGCGCGAGGCTATAACATGGGCGTGGGAGCTTCTGACGGAGGTTTTCGGGATACAGAAAGAGAAATTGAAGATTTCCGCGTACCACGAAGACGAAGAGGCGGCGGGAATCTGGCTTGACGAAATCGGCATTGCCAAAGAGCGCTTCTACAGGTTCGGAGAAGCTGACAATTACTGGCCTGCCAGCGCTCCCTCGCTCGGCCCCAACGGCCCCTGCGGCCCCTGCTCGGAAATATTCTACGACTTCGGCCCGGATCGCGGGTGCGGCTCTCCGGAATGCAACCCGTCCTGCGACTGCGCGCGCCACATTGAGATATGGAACCTAGTGTTCATGCAGTTCGAACGGCACGACGGCGGAAAGCTGACTCCTCTGCCGAAGAAAAACATCGACACCGGCTCCGGTCTGGAAAGGGTCGCCTCCGTGCTTCAGGGCGCGGAAACAAATTTCGAGACTGACCTGTTCATGCCGATAATTCAAAAGCTTGAGGACATGACGGGTGTCCGATACGCCGACGCCAAAGTTCCGTTCCGAGTTATGGCCGACCACGTCAGAGGCTCGGGATTCCTTATCGCCGACGGCGTTTTTCCATCCAATGAAGGGCGCGGATATCTTCTTAGAAAACTGATTCGCCGCGCCGCAACTCATGGCCGGGAATCAGGTTTGGACCGCCCCTTCCTCTCCGAACTGATACCGGTGGTCGCCGATATACTCGGCTCGGTGTATCCGGACATAGTTGAGAAATCAGGTTTTATTTCGACGATATTGACCAAGGAAGAGGAGCAGTTCGCCGAGTCAGTTCAACAGGGGCGGCTTTACGTGATAAACAACCGCGAAAAGCTGTCTTCTTCTTCAGGGCTGGCTGACGGCTCAATTGTGTTCACTGCTTATGACACATACGGGCTGCCCATCGAGGAGGCTGAAAAAATCGCCCGCGAGCTTGGCCTGAACGGAATCGACATGGCTGGTTTCAACGACGCAATGGAGTCCCAAAAAGAGCGTTCGCGCAAGGGAAGCAAGATGGACGGCTCGGTGTTCACCGAAGACATCGAAAAGGTTTACCGCGACGCGGTAGAGGGCAAAGAAGCCGGGATTTTCGACGGCTACGATAACATCGTGATGAATTCCAAAGTGGTTTCAATAGTGATAGACGGAGCGGCCTCAAAAACGGCGGAAACCGGGCAGAAGATTTCGCTCATAACAAACCGCACGCCGTTCTATGGAGAAATGGGCGGACAGGTAGGCGACATCGGCGAGGCTGTTTCAGAATCCGGAACGCGACTTGTCATCACAGAATCCTTCGTCGTAGAAGGCAAAACAATAGTTCACAGGGCCGTGGTGGCGGCAGGCAGCCTGAACGAGGGCGACGAGCTGACGATGAAAGTGGACGCTGAAAGGCGCGCGGCAATAGTCAGACACCACACGGCCACGCATCTTCTCCACGCGGCTCTGAGAAGCGTCCTCGGAGAGCACGTTCATCAGGCCGGATCGTATGTCGGCCCGGACAAGCTGCGCTTCGACTTCACCCACCATGCCGCCGTGTCTCCCGAAGAGCTTGCGCGCGTTGAAGAGATCGTCAACGACAGGATTCTTGCGGCGCTGGCCGTCAGGTCCGCTGTCAAGGATATCGAATCGGCGAAGAAAGAGGGCGCGATGGCCCTTTTCGGAGAGAAATACGGAGATGAAGTCCGAATGATCGACGTTGAAGGCTTCAGCAAGGAGCTTTGCGGCGGAACCCATGTCGGCAACACAGCGCAGATAGGGTTTGTAAAAATCGTCGAGGAACGCTCTATAGGCGGCTCGATGAGAAGAATAGAGGCTCTGGCGGGCAAGCAGGCTATCGCGCACATAAACGAAAAACTCGACGCTTTGAAAAAGGCCGCGGCTCTCTTGAAGATTAAGGACACATTGGTTCCTCAGACCTTAGAAACGCTTATTGCCGAAAAGGAACGACTCGCGCGGGAAATCAAGAAGGCCGGCAAATCAGACTTGAAGGAAAAGTCCGGCGAAGCTCTCGCGGCGGCGGAAATGATCGGCGATGTCGCCCTCTTCGCGGCTGCTCCTGAAGGTCTGACCGTCGACGAGCTTAGAGCCATATTCGACGATATAAAAGTGAAAAACAAATCGTTCGCGGCGGTGCTAGGCTCAAGCGTGGAGGGGAAAGCCAATCTGATAACAGCGGTGTCTCAGGATGTCGCGGACAGAGGGCTGGACGCGGGTGCGCTTGTTAAGGAAATCGCAAAAATTGTCAAAGGCGGAGGCGGCGGCACGAAACTGCTCGCTCAGGCTGGCGGCAAAGACGGCTCAAAAATCGCTGACGCGGTCAAGAACGGCGCGGATATAATAAGAGGGAAACTTTCTTGAGCGTTATTTCATACAAGAACAAAACGCCGCAGATTCCGAAATCGGTTTTTTTCGCCGACACCGCGAGGATCATCGGCGACGTGACAATGGGCGAGCGTTCAAGCGTCTGGTACGGAGCCGTCGTCCGAGGGGATCAAGCCAGAGTCGTCATAGGCTCGGGGGCGAATCTTCAGGACGGGGTGGTGGCGCATGTGTCCGAAAACCAGCCTTGCGTAATCGGAGATTATGTGACCATCGGGCATAACGCGGTCGCGCACGCGTGCGTCATCGGCAGTTTTACTCTCGTCGGAGTGGGAAGCGTGGCGCTCGACGGCTCCGTCATAGGGGAAGGCTCGATCATCGCGGCAGGCTCGGTGGTTCCTCCCGGCAAGGAATTCCCTCCCCGCTCTTTCATTCTCGGCGCGCCCGGCAGACTTGTGCGAGAAGTGACCGAGGAAGAATACAACCGCAATATCAGAATCGCCGAATCATATATCAAGCTTGCGGCGGAGTATATGGCCGGCGGACAAGGCAGCCGCTGACGCAGAAGTCTGGCAAACGCCCGCCGACTCTCTCGGAGACATCAGTTGACCACTGACATCCGACTTCTCGACTACTCTCTACCGCAGCGTCTCATCGCCCAGCAGCCCGCCGAGCGGCGAGACGAATCCCGCCTGCTCATCCTGCGCCGCGACACGGGCAACCTTGAACAACGAGTGTTTCGGGATATCGCCGGGCATGCGCGGCCCGGAGACCTTTTCGTCGTGAACGATTCGCGAGTGTTTCCCGCGCGCCTGTTTGTTAACAGAACAACAGGCGGACGAGTGGAACTTCTTTTTCTAAATCAGGCTGACGAAGGCGGATCGCGCTGGAAATGTCTCGCCAGACCCGCGCGGAGGTTGCGGGAAGGTGAAATTCTTTTCCACGGCTCGCCCCCTGCCCCCTTCTGTCGTTTTGATTCCAAGAACGATTCAGGGATCGCGCTGGTGGAGATACTCCGACCGCCCCTTTTTCCGTTTCTCGCCAAGCACGGCATTGTTCCTCTGCCTCCATATATAAACGATGAAATCGACGATCCGGAAAGATATCAAACTGTCTATGCCGAACGAGAAGGATCAGCGGCAGCGCCAACGGCCGGGCTTCATTTCACGCCCGAACTTATTAAAAACATAAAAGCCGCGGGAGCGCGATTCGCCTCTGTCACGCTTCATATAGGGCTGGACACTTTCAAGCCTATCGCGACGCCCACAGTAGAAGCTCATGAAATCCATACCGAAATATATTTCGTGCCGGACGAGACGGCGCGGCTTGCTGCCCAAACTGTGCGAGAAGGCGGTCGCGTGATAGCTGTTGGCACAACCGCCGTGCGCTGTTTGGAGACATGGGCGGCAGGCATGTCAAGAGAAGAGCTTGCCGGCGCTGAATCAGGCTCTTCTGGCGCGACTTCGCTTTTTATCCACAACCGCTCCCAGTTCCGGATCGTCGACGCGATGATAACGAATTTCCACCTCCCGCGAACATCGCTTCTCGCTCTGGTGGCGGCGTTCGCGGGTCTGGACAATATAATGAGCGCCTACAAGTTCGCTATCGCCAACGACTACCGTTTCTACAGCTTGGGCGACGCCATGTTCATTTACTGAGCAAAAAGAGCTTCTTCACAAATCGACTCAAACCGGATAATATATCCTGCTATGAAGAACTTTGTTTATGACACTTCGCTGTCAGCCGCCAACATGCTTAGAAAAACTTTCACGGGCAAATGGCTGGACAGAGACAAATTTAACATCGAGACGCCAGAATCGGCTCTTAACAGTCTTTTTGACGCAACTTACGCCGAAATCGAAAAAAGGATTTCTATGCCGTTCGGCATGAAGCTGCTTAAAGAGAGATGGCTTCAGTCTTCGGCTGACCACAGCGCGGCTTCCGCGGCTGAAACATGCGCGGCTTCATCTCTAATATCCGCACTGGATTTCAACCTCGCCGTAGAAATAGTCCGGCCTTTCTTTCACAACCAGTCAGATGAAGGAAATATCCCTCTTATCGTGTATCCGATGTCGACAAGCAGGTTTCCCGCTGTCTTTTTCGTGGCCGAGGCGGTTTCCCAGCTTTCGCGCGCGGCGACAATATCCGATTTGCGGGCAATGAGCGAAAGGCTCCAGAAGTTTTCCAGTTGGATGGCGCTGCATAAACGGGAGGAAGACGGGCTGTACAGCCATGCCGACGCCCGTTGGATATCCATAGACCCGTTCCTAGAACCTCTGCGCGCCGCGATCGGCGGCAGAAAAATTCCGACATACGATTTCAGGTCCATCGCTCTCAACTCTCTGGCGCTGCAAGAAATTACGCTGTTCGAAGGAATATCCCGCAAACTCGGAGACATAGCCGAAGCCGAAAAGCGCGCCGAACAAGCGTCAAGGCTTAGAGAAATTATTGCGACCGCCTGCTGGGATGAGGAAGCGGGCGGTTTCTTCGATCTGATAAGAGGAGAGAGAAGGCTTGTTATCACTCCGGCGTCTTTTTTGCCGTTGCTGGCGGAAATCCCGACGATGGCTCAAGCTAACCGAATGATGGCTTACTTGCCCGACATTTATAAACAAATTGATTTTATTGAGCAGGAGCCGGGATTGGCCCACATCTTCGAATTGGCGACTCAAGGGCTGCTCAAATACAAAAAGACAAAAGAGGCCGGCGAGCTAGCGCTTGCCGTCGCCCGCAAAGCGGCGTCTCTAGACAACTCTCCAAAGTATTTCCCTGCCAGATTAGCCGGAACATCGGCTCTGATCCGTCACGTTCTGGGGTTCCATAAGTTTTCGGACAGACACGTCGTATATCCTAAACTGCCCGGCGAGTGGGCCGGACACAACATTAAGATACACGACGCTGATAAGAATAGAACTATTTTTATGAATATGACGGGCGCTATGATAGATTGCAACGTTATCGCCCCGGCAGGCGAAACCTTAAGCTCCGAAATCGAAAATCACACTTTCAGAAATATCCCGTTCTGAACGGAAAAATCATTGCCCCGCGCCGCTCTTGTTTTTCAGCGTCCGGCGGCGATTTCTTCTATGACTTTCATCGCTTGCGGAGCGAGCTTGAAGAAATCGTTTATTGTCGCGCATCCGCTGAGTTCCGGACAAAGGCCGCAGTTGTCCATTCCTTTGCCTTCTGCGCAGGCGCGGACATCGCATTCGGCGCAATGACCGCATTTGCGGCCCGGCAACGCGCATCCGTCGCACCATACATAATCAGGAGCTACGTCCGCGTTGTACATCTTGGACCACATCGCGGCTGTCTCCGCGATTTTCTGCTCGTCTCCGGCCTTTGTGGCGATATAAGCGGGACATTCAGAGCAAACAAGCCCGCATCTGGCGATTATTCTTTCGCCGCTGTCGAAATCACCCATTCGCGCTCTCCTCGATCAGATATTTTTCAAGACTATGAATCTTATTTCTTGCCCATAAGCCTGTCTGCTATGGCAAGCTGTTCCCTTATCCTCGATGTAAAAATATCGTAATTCAAATCCGGAGCGCCGACCGCCTTTGAAATGTCTTCAGAACTGGGCTTGTTGCCCAACGCCCACAACTGCTTCTTCACAAACTCCCCGGCTCTCGGATCATTGAACCACTGTGGTCCGAAATCCTTTCTGAGCTTTTCCTCGATCTGCTCGGAAAGGAGGAAAGCGCGAGCGTAATCGGCGGCATAGAAGAACGAATCCACATCCGTTCTAAATCTGAGAGCTTCGTTCTCCGTCAGTTCAAACCCATAGGCTTTGCTAAAAATCCTTCTGTAAGCCTGATGCGGGTCGTTTTCGGGGCCGTCATAGTAAGGCCCGAAATATTCCGCGCCGCCGCCGTGAAGCAGCGTCTCGTATATCAGCTTCGCCCAGTTGTAACGCCTCACCATATACATCTTCCACAAAACCCTGTTGCGTATCAGCTTGCCGATTTCCGCGTCTGACATAACGGGAACGCGTTTCGAGGCGGGCAGAGTTTTGTTGTGTTCGCGGACGATTTCCCTATACTTCAAGAGCCATTCGTAGTCGCCCCAGATGTTCTCCATGAATATCGCGTAGCCTTCGGTGACGGCGTTGTTGCCAAGTTGCTGGAACTCCCATTTGTCTAGGTTCGTATTGGCGTAATGCAACGCGTGGCCGCCTTCGTGGAAAAAAGTTTCGAAATCAGGAATCCCGCCGGAAGGTTTGACTGTCACTCTTATATCGTCCGGAACGGATATGGAGAAACAAGCCGCGCGCGGGTTCTTTTTCTCCCGTATCTCGTCGTCGATTGTTATCTCTGTTCCGGCAATTGTTTTCAAGTCTATTCCCATTCCGGATATGAGCGATTCGAAAGCAGGGATCGTCAACTCCGCGGGAAAATACTTCTGAAAAGCCGGAACCGCCGCGAAATAAAGTATGTCCGCGCGCGTGAATTTTTCAGCCGGGAATCCCATAACTTCCTGAACTTCGGCCGCGAACAGTTCGCCGTACATTTCGTCCGTCTCGTCGAAGAACTTCTGGGTTTCCGCCATAAACTCCTTCAGATTTATCTCTCGGTACTCTTCGCTCAACTCCACAAAGCTTTTGTATCCTATCTCAACGGCCAGTTCCTGAATTCGCTCCTCTTCCTTCGCGAGTATGGGGTTCAAAGACTCTTTCCAGACAAGCGCTTCCGCCTCCTGCAGGGCGCGGCGCCGCTCCGGGTCCGTCTCATTCGCTTTCATAGAATCCAACTGCCTGTACGGAACCGGGTCTCCGACCCATTCGAGTTTTACAGTGGCGGACGCCTCCGCGTCGTTCACTTTGTCATAAAAATGCGCGGTGTCTATCGCGACGAACTCCGCCAGAAGAGCGTTCCTCATGTATTTAGCAGCGCGGCGATCATCGGCGTTCAGCCCTTCCATCTTCATGTATTCGTTGAAAAACTCGACGTTTTCTTTTGAGAAAAGAGATTCGCGGCCTTTGTACGTCTCCTCGAAAACGCTCCTCTCGCCGTTAGTCCTGACATACCATCCGAGTATGGACTGGACGAGATACAGCGCTTTCATCTCTTCCCTTATCTTGTCGTATTTCTGAGCCGCAGCTTTTGCGTCAAGCGCGGGTTTTTCCTGTTCCGGCTTCTTTGAACATCCTGAACTTATCGCGACGACCGCCGCCAACGCGCCTACACCAAGCATTTTGATAACTTTCATTGAATCCTCCGATGATGTAGTCAGTATCAATTCCAACTGAATAATATTTATTAAAATATCTTATTGAACTGAGCCTTTTGTTTCAACTCAGAAACGCCGCCAAGGTTATACCGCGTCGATTTCATTCTTGATGATTTCGGCGATTGTGTCGTCCTGATTCGGCAAAACCGTTCTTAAGTCAAAACAAACCGCGCCTTCGACTATGCGCGCGACAACAGGCGGCGACCCCGCGCGCAATCCGGCGGCAAACCGGTCCGGAGACGCTTTGGGAGACACTGAGACAAGAAATGTGGGCAGAGTTTCGCCGGGAGTCGAACCGCCCCCGATCGTGCTTCGCCCCTCGACGATTCTAATCCTGTCGGGCGGCAACCCTGTCTTTCGGACCACTTCCTCGGCTCTCTTCAGAATATCTTCAGGACGCATCGCCACCATCTTGATAATAGGAATTTTTTCGGACGCTTCGCCTTTCAGATATATGACAAGCGTGTGTTGAAGCGCAGCAAGACAAAGCTTGTCCGGTCTCAAAGCGCGGAACAGAGGATGCTTTTTCAAAGGAGAAACATATTCGCGCTTGCCCACTATAATGCCGGCTTGTGGCCCGCCCAGAAGCTTATCCCCGCTGAAACACGCCAGATCCGCTCCGGCTTTCATCGCTTCCATAGCGGTCGGCTCATGCTGAATGCCGAGTTCCTCCATGTTTATCATCGCGCCGCTTCCGGTGTCGTAAACAAAAAGAATTCCCTTTTCGCGCGCAAGCGCCGCGAGAGCTTTGTCATCCGGGGCCTTCACAAATCCTTCCATTCTGAAATTGCTGTGATGTGCTTTGAGAATCATCCGGGTTGCCGGGTTGATCGCTTGTCGATAATCTTCCAGATTCGTATGGTTCGTCGCGCCGACTTCGCGCAGCTTCGCTCCGCTCTGTTCAAGAATATCGGGAATCCTGAATCCCCCGCCTATCTGTATCAACTCGCCTCGCGAGACGACGACTTCGCCTCCCTTGGCGTACTGCGCGAGTATCAGAAATATCGCCCCGGCGTTATTGTTCACCACCGCGGCGTCCTCGGCTCCCGTTAACGCCGCCAGCAGTTCCTCCTGAATATCTCCCCTGAAACCTCTTTTCCCGGTTAACAGGTTAAGTTCGAGATTGCAATAACCCGAACCCATCTCGGACAACTTATCAATCACTTCGAGACTCAGAGGAGCGCGTCCCATGTTCGTGTGAATAATCACGCCGGTTGCGTTTATGGCGCTTCTCATGAACAGAGACATTTTTGAGCGGAGCGCCGCTCCGGCCTCTGCCTCGATGGTTTCGAACGCCGGACAATCCCCTCCTGCGGCGACATCCTTTCTGATTCGATCCAGAAGCCCGCGCAGCGTTTCCGCCGCCACAACCGGCGAAACACAATCAGCGGCGGCTATCACCGCTGGAGATGAAAGCAGCGTGTCCACTCCGGGAATTTTTCTCATTTCCTCATTTTTCATATCAGCCCGATTTTCCCACTTTTATTGCGGCCTCGCCGCTCTCTATTAGAGAGCCGATCACGGCCGTTCGCAAATCATATCCCGCCATTTCGGCTTCAAAAACCCCCAACGAGTCAGGCGGCAGAGCTATCAGCAACCCGCCCGATGTCTGAGGATCGCACAACGCAATCCTCATGTTCTCGTCCACGCCGTCATCATATACGGCGTACTTTTTTGAGCTTTCAAAGTTGGTCAGCTTCGTGGTGATTCCCTGAGAAATAAACTCTATCACCGCCGGGTCAATCAGCGGAACGGAAAAAGCGTTAATTCGCGCTCCGACGCCTGACGCCGAGCACATCTCGTGAAGATGTCCCAAAAGGCCAAATCCGGTGACATCGGTGCAAGCGAAAGCCCCTGCCGCCGCCATCGCCTTCGACGCCTGTTTGTTTAAAGTCGCCATAGTTCTTATTGTTTCTCTTAAAAGCTCCTCGCCGATCAATTCCGCTTTGGCGGCTGTCGTGAGCGCTCCGGTTCCAATCGGCTTAGTTAAAACTAAAAGATTCCCGGCCTTGCCTCCGTTGTTGCCGATGAATTTCGCGGGATCCGCCAGCCCGGTGACGCTTAATCCGAAGAAAGGTTCCGGAGCGTCTATCGTGTGGCCTCCGATGATAGGACAGTCCGCTTCCCTCGCCTTGTCAACCGCGCCGAGCAGTATCTTTTCCACAGTCAGGTTGTCCAGCTTCTTGCGGGGGAATCCGAGCACGTTCATGGCCACCACCGGTCTTGCGCCCATTGCGTAAACGTCGCTCAGAGAATTCGCCGCCGCCACCGCCCCGTAATAATAAGGGTCATCCACCACCGGCGGAAAAAAATCGACAGTCTGAACCAGCGCCGTCGAATCGTCGATGCGGTAAACGCCGGCGTCGTCGGCCGTCAGGTATCCCTGAAGGATGTTAGGGTCGTCCAAGTGCGGCAAGCGGCGCAGAACCTGCGCCAGATCGTCTCGATCCACCTTGGCGGCTCAACCCGCGCATCCGGCAAGCGTCGTCATTCTGACTGTGTCTCTGCCGTTCATTCCGCTCCCTTTCCGGCGGCTTCCGCGCCTGATTATTTGCTTTTGCTATAACTGCAATAAATCATTGTAATACATATATATCCTTCGTTCAACGCCGCCCTCTAGCCCGCGCGGCCTTGACGCGAGCGAAGCTAATCCGCCAGATAGATATTCGTCGCTCCCATTCCGCCCTGTCTCGACTCGCAAAACTCGAATCTTTTGACAAACGGATTTATTGCCAGATGCTCATGAACGGCTTTCATTAACGCGCCTGTGCCTATGCCGTGAATTATCCTCGCCTCGGCGGCCCCCGCCATGTTCAGCGAACTGATTTCATTTTCCAACGACTCGATAGCCTCAGCCGCTCTCATTCCCCGAATGTCGATCTCATTGCGCGCTCTTCCCTTTGCGTTGATGATATGCGTCGCATAATCATCGGGGGCGATTGACGACGCCCTGCGTGGAATATCCCCCGCTTCTGAAAGATTAGCCAAGTCCACGCTCATCCTGAAATCGCCCAGCATAACTTTTACCCGCCCTCTTTTATCCGGGCCTTCGAGATATCTGACCGGCGAACCGGAATCTATGAGTCTGTACCATTTTTCCGGGCTCAATGATTCAGGCGTCACCGGTCTTTCTCTGGGAACCGGGGCGGGTTTCTTCTCCGTAACAATTCTTTTTATTTCAGTCAATTCGCCTTTGACGCGGGCAACGCCGGGAAGCCCTTTCGCTTCGCTCGCTTCTTTTAGAATCTCCCTGCATTTTTTCCGAGTTTCCTCGACCGCTTTTTCCGCCTCTTCATAAGCCTTGCGCATTCTTTCCTCTGCCGCGCCGCGCTCTTGGTCGAGTTTGGCGGCGTGTTCAGCCTTTTCCGATTCGAGTCTAAGGCGCTCTGCGCGCATGCTTTCCCGCTCCATGCCGAGAAAAGACTTCATTTCCTCCAGTTCCGCCAGAAGCCGTTCGGCCATGCGCGCCTGATTGGAAAGATAGCCCTGCGCCGAGGTTAAAACATCTTCTTTGAGGCCGGCGCGTCTCGCTATCTCCATAGCGTAGCTTTTGCCGGGCGCGCCTATTTCCACTCTGAAGGCGGGAGCTCCCGCCCTCTCGTCGAAAACCATCCGCGCGTTTTCAGCTCCTGAAGTGGCGGTCGCGAACGTCTTCAATCCGCTCTGGTGCGACGTCGCTAGAGACACCGCCCCTCTCGTCATTAACTCCTTTAATATCCCGCACGCCAGCGCGGAGCCTTCTTCCGGGTCCGTTCCCGAACATATCTCGTCGATAAGAACCAGACTCCCCGGCCCCGCGTTTTCAAGCGTCTCTTTTATCTCTTTAAGGTGCGATGAAAACGTCGATAGATTTTTTTCGACGCTCTGCTCGTCGCCGATTACGGCGAAAACCTTTTCATAGATTGGAAGCGAAGAGCCTTCGTCCGCCGGAATGTGCAATCCGGCCTGCGCCATCAACTGAAACAGGCCGAGCATCTTCATCGTCACGCTCTTGCCGCCGGCGTTCGGGCCGGTCAGCACCAAAGCCCTTATATCGCCTCCGATTTCGACATCGACCGGAAGCGCGTTGTCTCCGAGCAAAGGATGCCTGCCGCCCCGGATTCTCGCCGCGTCGCCATCCGCAATCGCCGGCTCGATCCCTCTCATCTCCGCGCTCAGCCTTCCTCTCGCCAGCAGATAATCCAACTCTCCCAGCGCTTCCAGACTTTCGTCTATCTCCGTAAACTTCTCCGCCAGCGCCGACGTTAGTTCCCTCAAAACCTTTGAAACTTCCGCCTTAACCGCAAGGCGCTCTTTGGTCAGTTCGTTGTTTTCCGATATCAACTCCAGAGGCTCCACAAAGAGAGTGGCGCCCGACGACGACCTGTCCTGCAAAGCCCATTGCCCTCGCGACAGATGCTCCGATTTAATCGGCATCACGAACCTGTCGTTCCTCGTCGTCACAACCGCGTCCTGTATCACCACAGACATCTTGGAACTGTTCATTATCGAACGCAGTCTGTCGGGTATCGTCTTTTCCAGATCGCGCATTCTTCTTCTCGCGCGAGCCAGCGCAGGCGACGCTCCGTCCAGCACGTTGCCCATCTCGTCCACCGAAGCCGCTATCCTTCTTGCGACAGATGTTCCGGCAAACAGTCCTTCACGGCATTCGTTAATATCCGGATACTTGACTGGGTCAATCTTTTCGCCTTTCACGCTGCCGGCGAATTCAAGAACTTTTCTGAAGCAATGTATTTCGAGAGGATCGAGGATTTCTCCGCGAGAGAGCTTGCGCATCGGCAAATCCATGTCGGGAACCGACCAAAAATCCCACGTCCCGCCTTTCTCCTGCGCAAACATCCTGCATTGCGAAGTCAGCCCGAGTTCCTCTCTTACATCCGCTGCGTTTGCGCTGACGCTTATCGAAGACGCAAATTCCTTTCCGCGAGTCGATCCGCAAAGGCCTCGCAACCTGTCGACTATTCTGTCGAATTCCAGCCGTTGTTTCGCTTTTTCAATCATTCACGATTCCAACCCCAATTTACTATTGAAAAAGTGTCGGCCATCATAAATCAAATGTCAACTTGAGGAACGCTCAGAGTTAATCCGGATTATTCGCTAAAATCCGGATTAATAAAAAAACCGCCCTTGGAAGTCCCTCGGGCGGTTTAATTGTTGTTTTAACAGCTCGATAGAGCCGTCTTCAACTATTTCAGAAGTTGAAGGATGCTCTGCGGCTGAGCGTTGGCCTGAGCCAGAATCGCCGTTCCGCTCTGCTGGAGAATCTGAAGGCGGGTGAACTCGCTGATCTCCACCGCCATGTCGGCGTCCAATATTCTGCTCTTAGCGGCTGAAATGTTGATGTCGGCGGCCTTAAGGTCGTCGATGATGTAATTGAGCCTGCGTTCCTGAATGCCCAGATTCGCGCGCGCGTCGGAAATCGAATTGATTGCCGACTGAACTTCGTCTATCGAGGTCTGCGCCGCGCCTGCCGAAGCGATATCCGTGAACGCATACGCTGTCAGGTCATCCATTGATACTGTCAACTGAAAGCTTCCGGCATTGTCAGCCCCGACTTGAAGAAGTTGATCTCCATATGTGCCGTCGAACAGCACTTTGGTGTTGAACGTCACAGCGGCCGATTTGCGCGTGATTTCGTCCACGAGGCTTTGGAACTCATTGTCCAACCTTGTCAGGTCCGCCGATGTGAGAGTGGCTTCGTTGGCGGCGCGGACCGCGAGGTCGCGCATCCGGAGAAGAATCTCATGCGTGGCAGCCAGAGAGCCGTCCGCCGTGCGGATCAGGTTGATCCCGTCTTCAGCGTTTTGCACCGCGGTCCTGATTCCGCCTATCTGCGCTTCCATCCCCTTGGCGATGGCAAGCCCGCTCGGATCGTCCGCCGCCCAGTTGATTCTTAGGCCGGACGACAGTCTCGCGAGCGATGTCTGCAATCCCAGATTCGTGAGCCTGAGATTGTTCATTCCTATCAATGAACTTATGTTGGTGTTCACTACAGTCATTTTTCAGTCCTCCATCCATTTGGAAGTGATGTTACCGGGTCTCCATACCCGGGCCTTGCCCCCAAGCCGGCCCTATCGGGTTCCCTCGTCGCGCGCCGCGCGACGGCTCGGGTTTCGTTAGCCGTTAATGACCGTTGCCTTCCTTCCGGCTGTTACTCCGGAAACCGCCCTGTTCCAACGGGCTTTTCAGCGTTCGGTCTTTCCGCCTCTGTTTCCGATTGCCGGTCGTTCCGGCAAATCAGTCATTCTTCCTCCTATCGCTCCCCTTCGCGGGAAGCGAAGAGCCACCGCGCCGTCATTGTTGACCGGCAGGGCTAACGAAGCAGCTGCAGAATGCTCTGCGGCTGGGCGTTGGCCTGAGCGAGGATCGCCGTTCCGCTCTGTTGGAGAATCTGAAGGCGGGTGAACTCGCTGATCTCCACCGCCATGTCGGCGTCCATAATCCTGCTCTTCGCGGCTGAAATGTTGATGTCGGCGGCCTTAAGGTCGTCGATGATGTAGTTGAGCCTGCGCTCCTGTATGCCCAGATTCGAGCGAACGTCGGATAGCTGGTTGATTGCGCTCTGAACCAGATCTATTGCCGCCGACGCGTTTCCACCTGAAAGGTGCGCCGCGTTTATGCCCAAATCTGTTGCCGACAACGCTGGTATCGATATCGCCAACTGGTAATTAGTGTCGTTGTCGGCGCCGATCTGAAGAACCTGTCCACCGCCGGCGTAATCGCCGTTGAAAAGGTTCTTCGTGTTGAATGTAACCGCGTCAGATTTCCTTCCAATTTCAGTTACCAGACTCTGAAACTCGTTTTCCAGTCTGTTTAGGTCCGATGTCGTCAGCGTGGCTTCGTTGGCGGCGCGGACCGCTAGGTCGCGCATCCGAAGAAGAATCTCATGTGTTGCGGCCAGAGAGCCGTCTGCAGTGCGTATCATGTTGATTCCGTCTTCCGCGTTCTGCACGGCCGTCCTGATTCCGCCTATCTGCGCTTCCATCCCCTTGGCGATGGCAAGCCCGCTCGGATCGTCCGCCGCCCAGTTGATTCTCAGGCCGGACGACAGTCTCGCGAGCGATGTCTGCAATCCCAGATTCGTGAGCCTGAGATTGTTCATTCCTATCAATGAACTTATGTTGGTGTTCACTAC
>Ga0209606_1000506_pt1 | contig 57358 bp, 42 predicted proteins | sample AD_UKC057_MetaG_FD_184412 | JGI IMG/M metagenome (GOLD analysis project Ga0209606, IMG submission 184412) | Active sludge microbial communities of municipal wastewater-treating anaerobic digesters from USA - AD_UKC057_MetaG (SPAdes) (version 2) | ecosystem: Engineered > Bioreactor > Anaerobic >... | reverse complement strand
GGGCGACCGCGCGGGCTCCGGTTCTACTAAAGCCTCTTCCTCGGGACTCGTCTTTGGAAGCGTTGCCATATGTTTTCAGCTCCAATAACGTGGCATATATAGTCCATCCAGTCCGGCATACAGGACCGGTCACTTACCCATTCGGCGAACGCTCGTCAGTCTGCGGGACCTCCGCCTGGTCCTGCCTTCGAATGTCTTCATATTGGGGCGCCATCCACGCTCCCCCAAGGGCCACGCACAGTTGCACCCGGAGGTCGAGCCGCGTGAGTTCAGCCTGCACCAGACGCCGCTCGAGCACCTGAAGCTGGGACAGGGCCGACAGGACGGGCAGGTAGTCGTTCAATCCTTTGCGGTAGCGCAGCAGCGCCTGTTTATGGGCATTTCGCGCCGCATCGAGTTCGCGCTCGAGCGCTGCAATAAACTCAACCTGCGTCACTTCCTCGAACATCGCGTTTTCGACTTCTTTGGCCGCAACCAGGACGCTCTCCCGGTACGCGGCCAGGCGCTCGTCCACCACGGCGCGGGTGCGCTCGACCTCTGCCTTGCGGCGCCCTGCGTCGAAAATGGGCCCCGTGACGCCGGCGGCCAGCGTCGCCGCCCAGTTGTCGAAAACGAGGTCCCAGTCGTCGGCGCCGTAGCTGGCCGAGCCCGTGAGGCGCAGGGCGGGCAGCCGATCCGCCCTCGCGACAGCCACGCGCCAGTCGGCCGACCGGAGGCGGAGTCCGGCCGCGCGGATATCGGGACGGTTGGCCAGCAGGCCGGCCGGCAACCCGGGATCCGGCAACGGCCCCACGTCGGGAAGGTCGGCGGTCTTAACGCCCAAATCCGCGCGCGGTTGTTGGCCAAGCAAGACGGCCAGCTCATGGAGTGTCGTTCGCAGTGCCGATTCCAGCGGCGGCAGAATGGATTCCGTTTCGGCTACAATCTGCCGCTGCTGGTAGACATCGAGCGCTGTTGCCATGCCCTTTCGATAGCGGAGTTCAATCAGGTCAAGGGTGGTCTTGTTGAGTTCAAGCTGCTTCTGGACCAGGGTTATCGCCTGTTGCTGGGCGACGGCCGACAGCCACTCCCGGGTCACGATGGCCGACAGGCTCAGCATGGCCCCGTACACGTCCTCGCGGGTCGCTTCGACGTCGCTCAGGGCCGCCTCATACTGCGACCGCACCCGCCTCCAGAGGTCGACCTCAAAACTGCTGCCCAGCCCGAACCGGTAGGAGCGCGAGGTAAACGTGCTGTGCGGCGACGGCTGTTCGGCGAGCAAAGTATCGAGGGCTTTCAGCGAGGTCCCGGCCTGTTCAAGCGCGTCGAGGAGATCAGCCGGGGGAACGGCGCCCGCGCCAGCCAACTGGTTCCACGCGGCGATCTTCTGGTTGAGAAACTCGAGGCGGTCGCGCGACTCGCCCGTATCGGCGCGCTGGCGGCTCACCGAAGCGTCCCCCGAATACCCCAGCTCCGGAAAACGCACCGCGCCAGCCTGAATCGCCACAAATTCAGCCTGGATCAGCCGTGCGTACACCTGCTGGAGCGACAGGTTGCCGGTCAAGGCTTGTTCGACCAGCCGGTTCAATTCCTCCGACTCGAAAATCTGCCACCACTGCGCGGGAATCTCGCCGCCGTCGTCGTAGAGCGCAAATTCCGGGGGAACGGGCAGCTCGTCCGCGCCGCGTTCCGGCGGCGTGAACCGGGCGCAGGAAACGGCGAGCGCACCGGCCGCGACACACGCGAGCAAACGACTCAGCGCACGGCCGGTTCGAACTCGGGCACTCAGCCGGTTATGTTTGTTGGTCAGCACCATCGTTGATCATGCACCGGCGGTTTTCCGGACTCCCCCACTAACGCGTGATTGTATTGCCTCGCGTACGGCGGCGATGCCCGCCAGCGAGAACCGCACGATATGGGAAGCCATTACATCGACGGCATCGTCCTTGAACGCCCACAGCCTCTTTCGCTTGAAAGCCATGATGCATTGGCTGGCTATGCTCATCTCGCACAGCTCGAGGTCCGTCTGCGTCGCGTGCGGCCCCAGGAGTTCCCCAATGGCCCCAAGGAAATGGGCCTGCGACTTGTCGCGCCACGCGGCAATGGCGTCATCAAGCAGCCCGGTCGGGTTCACCAGTTCCATCATCCGGATGCTGTGCAGGTGGCCGAGCTGTTCCTGGTCGGCCCGGCGTAGCAGCAACGCCCGGACGAGCCCCGCGAGACGCTCTTCGGCAGGCGCATCGGCGGGCATCCCCCCGTCCAGGGGATACAGCGCGTCGGCCCGTGCAGCAGCATCCTCCCACGTCGCCCGGTACAGTCCATCCTTCGACCCGAAATGGTAGTTGATGGCAGCGCTGTTCACCCCCGCGCGATGGCATATCTCCGCGTGAGTCGCGTCACGGTATCCCTTCTCGCCAAATACCTGAAACGCCGCATCAAGAATGCGTTTGCGGGTTTCTTCACCGTCTTTTCGAATACGCACCGTAAGGCCCGATCCCGCCCAACTGCTTAGTTAAAGTAAGGAGTTGAACTCTAGACGCCGGGCTGGCCGTATGTCAAGGAGTTTCTTCAGGGTTGAGAGCGCCCCCCCAAGAGGTTGATCGGACCCATCGGGGCATTGCCGCAACCACCCCGTTTTCCTTGAAGGAGCCGCGTCTAAATCTCCGGGCCCCGCAAGGGGAGGCGATGTCAAGAACCCGGCGGGGAGCTTATCCACGCGGCGAATAATCAGCGGCCTGCTATTCTCTCGGTCACGTGCTTTGCCCCCGCCGCTCGCGCAGGCAGTCTTCGATATCGCGCAGGAAACGGGCGCCAAAACAGCATTCGATGATTTTGGCGATGCCGGCGTCCAAACCTTCCCCAACGCGGGCGCAATTGCAGGGAAACCGCATGACTTCGGGTTGGACAGTGAGGACGGGGGGATCTTCATCATCAGAGATCGCCAGGGGCCACATGGCACAGGCAAGGGGTTTGACGGCCTCGGGGGCCAGGCCGTGGGCAAGTGCCGCCGAGTGCAGCGAGCACCAAAGAGTGCCGTCCCGGCCTTTGTATGCGAACACGCAGCGTTCCGCGGCATCCACGGCAAGGGTCGGCTTGGCGCCTGGCATGCGCTCGACCGGGTCGGCGTATCCGTTTCTGTCGCGGAGATGGCGGGCGAATTTCGCGGCTTCGGAGAGCCAGTCAACCGCACGCCGGGCCTCGACGGCCGACAACTCCACGTCGTAGCACGCGCAGCAACTCAGGCCGTTTCGACAGTTTTGGGGCTGGCAGTGGAAGGCGATGCCTCTCAACGCTTCCAGATCGACTTGGTATCCGCCAACGACCGGAAAACGTCTTTTCATGGTGGTCTCCGATAAGACAGTGGCAAGGATGAGAAGAAGACACGAATCTCCCCTCTTACATATCCCGGCGGTACTTATAATACAGGATAATTTCGGGGACACAATACTGAATTCTAATCCCAATTGAGTATTGTGTCCCCGAAATCTGGAGTGAACTTTTTTGTGCATGGTATCGTTATACTGAAGAGCACATCAAACGGAATGACGTGAGAACGAATCGGATGGAATAGAAGCGGGGCCGTGTTTCATGAAAGAGCAAGCGCGTTTCATACTCCTCGTAGCGGGGGTCGTTGTGGCTGTCGGCGGGTTGTGGCTGTTGCTGCGTGCGGCTTCGTCTCCCCCGGATTCAGAAATCTCGCCGCCGGCAGCGCGAGAGCGAGGCGATGCGCCCTCTGTCGCGCCTGCTCCGGTTGGGCGCCATGAGACTCCCTCCCCGCGCAGGATTACCGGTGGCGCGGTAGGGTCGCACCGCGATACCACTACGGCGGTGGGCCAGATTGCGGGCAGGCCGCAATCGGGCATCGGAGTCGTGAAGGGCGAGGTTGTCTGGGCCGATACGAAAGCGCCCGTCGCCGGGGCGGAGGTCATCGCCGAGATGCGCGATTTCCAAGAGGGACAGCCGCCAACGGTCACCGCCCGCTGGCGCACGGTCACCGGCCCCAATGGGGCTTTCCTGCTCGAGAAGCTGCCCGAATACCGCGTGATTCTGGACGAGAATGTCTATTACGGGCTTTACGCGCAGAAAGACGACGCCTATGGCGAGTCAGGGTTTCAGCTTACGGACGACGAACCGGCGGCGTATGAGAGGATCGAGATCTATCCGGCCGGCATGATCTCGGGGCGGGTCGTCAGCGCATCCGGAGAGCCGGTGGCAAAGGCATGGCTCAGTCCCCACCGGTACCGCCCCGAAGGAACGGACCGCGACACGTATGCCGCCGCCAGTTCCGATGGCATCACGGACGAGTCCGGGCAATTCACCATCAGGAATCTCCGTCCGGGGACCTGGTCCTTCGTTGTGCGCGCCGCGGACTACGTGACGCGCATTTCGGATTTCGCCGAAGTGGGGTCCGAGGACCTGACGGTGACCCTGGAGCGCGGCGCCACGGTATCCGGGACCGTCGTCAACGTCAACGACGACAAGCCGGTGCCGGATATCGATGTTCGCCTGTTCCCCGCCGATTACACCTTGAATCACCTGTATACGAAGGCGGAGAGCGGAGCGGACGGCACGTTCACCATGACGGGGGTGGGGGCCGGCGTCTACCGTACGGCGGTTCGCGACGATGAATACGTCCTGGTCGAGTCCTCCACCGAAATAACCGTGGAACAGGGGAAGGCGCTGACGGGTCTCAAGATTCCCGTTGGGCTGGGAGGCGCCGTGACGGGGCGTGCCTATGATGTCGATACGGGTGAACCGCTCGAGAATGTCGTCATCATCAGCCGGCACGGCGGCGGCAACGAGGCCCACACCGACAGCGACGGCTATTATCGCATCGGGGGCCTGCCCGAAGGCCAGAATGTCATCGGCCGCAAATGGAAGGTAGGCTACCTGCACGGAGAACAGCGCGAGGACAAGGAAGTCATGGTTCGCCTGGGCGAGGTGGTCCAGGATATCGATTTTCCGATGAAAAAGGGGCTGTACCTTCGCGGCAAGGTCACGGACCGCCAGGGCGCGCCCATCGAATTCGCGTATGTGCGCAGCGATGTGATGAACGACAGCGGGGAGGGCGAGAGTTCGCAGACGCGCGCCGACGGCAGTTTTGAACATCGCGGCTTTTCTCCGAATACGGAAGTGACGCTTGTCGCGAGCAAAGACGGCATGGAGCAAACCCGTGTCGGTCCGCTGACCATCGGCGCGGCGGATCTCGAGGGCATCGAGATCACCATGGACCCCGGCGCGTCCATCAAGGGCGAGGTGGTTGACCCGAAGGGCAACCCGATGCTTAACATTCACGTGTCGGCGCAGGGCGATGCTGCTTCGTCGAGCGGCGACACCGACGCGTACGGGCGGTTCACCATTGGCGGCCTGGGCCCAGGGGTCTATACCCTGTCCATGTACGACTATGGTCAAGAGGGCGCCAGCACGCGCATCGAGAACGTGCAGCGGGTCACCGTTCCGAAGGCGGGCACGGTCGATGGCATCCGGCTGGTGTTCAAACCCGAGCAAGGTCCGGTCATCGCCGGGAGAGTCATGGACCGCCGCCGCAATCCCATCGCCGGGGTCCAGGTCAGCGCTCACGGTGAAGACGGCCTTGCGAGCTGGGGCAACACGCGTTCGGACGCCGACGGCCGGTTCGAGCTGACCGGACTGAAACCGGGCCGGCACCGGGTCATGGCCAGCGACCAGCGGTACATGTATCCGCAGGAACCAATCATTGCCGAGACGGGAGACCGGAACGTCGAGCTCGTTCTCGCGGGGAAAGGCACGGTCGAAGGGCGCGTGCTCGACGCTCGGACGGGCCAGCCCATCAAGCATTTTACGGTCAGCTGCATGCAGGGGCTGCAGCAGGCCGTGACCGGATACAGCCCGTACGGCCGCAGCAGATCGTTCTTTGACGAAAAGGGCGCGTTTACGCTCACCGACGTAGACGCGGGCGAGGCGACGCTCTTCGCGCAGGCCGCGGGATACGTCCCGGCCATGCAGCAACTCCAGAACGTGGATGAGTATACGCCGGTGACCGGGCTGGTGTTCCGCCTGGAATCCGGCGGATGCATCAGAGGCGTCGTCACCGACGAATCGGGCGAGCCGGTCTCAGGCGCGACGCTGTCCGTGCGCGCCAAGACGCCTGAGGGGCAGCCCCAAGGCGCTCAGGCGGCGAAGACCGATGGCCGGGGGCGGTTTGTCATCGACGGCATCTCCGCCGGAATCGAGGGTCTCTACGCCGAACGCGAGGGTTTCCTTCCCGCAACCGTAGATGTCCGCGCCGCTGCGGGGCGCACCGAAGAAGTGACCATTCGCCTGAGCCGCGGGGGCACCGTCCAGGGGCGGGTCACCGTGAACGGCAAACCTGCGGGGGGACAGCAGGTGGTCATCCCGGACCCCTCTCTTGGCACGTTCCGCTACACCCGCACCGACGACCAGGGCCGTTACAGTGTTTCGGGTCTATCTAACGGCCAGGTCGAGGTCAGCGTCAATCCAATGCCCGGGGGTGTTGACATCTCTCGGAACGCGGGACAGACCGCGCTCGTCGAGGAAGGCCGCACCACGGTGGTGGATTTCAATCTCTAGCAAATGGGCATTGCGGCAAGGGCTATCTATATCAAACGGCCGCTTCCGATGCGGGTGCCGTGTGCAAGTTCCAGAGCAGGCGGCAAGCCAAGACCGCAATAAGAGGCGTGAGTTGAAAACCACCCGGCTCGTCCCGCGAGTTCCCGGTGGCGTTCCGTGGCGGCGGAGGAGACGGAAAACGCTTCTCGCCTTGAGATGATGCGTGAAGATGTCCTGCCCCGGTCTGCCCGGCGCCGATATCCGGCTCTACTCGTGTTCGTCTTCCAGAGGCGTGAGATCCTCCAGAGGGCCTGGGGGCGTCTCGGGCAATCCGAAGGTTTCCGGCTCTCTCCTTCCGTTCCAGCCGCCTTGGACATTCCCCGCGTCGTCCGGTTCGGATTGGGCAGGATCGATGTCCTCCTCATCCGGGGCGGGCGGGAGAACCATACGGTCGTCATCGAATTGGTCGTCTTCCACGGGGCCGGAAACTGAGGTTCTCTTCGGCATCGCGGTTTCTTGTCCGTGTTGCCGTTCTTCGCGCTCCGCGCCCGGACCTTCCGCTTCGGGCGTTTCCAGCGGCCGGGGCGGCGCCCACGAAACGGCGTCTTCTTCGGAACCGGGCTCGTTTGTTTCGTCGCCCGCGGCCCTAAGCTCGTGGCAGAGCTGGTCCAAGGCATCGGCGGACGCCATCAACGCAGGCCGCATCTCGTCAAGGCGGCGAGCGGTTTCGAGTCCGGCCTCGTTGGTTCGCGCCAACCGGGCCTGCAGCTGGGCGAGTTTGCCTTCGAGCTCGCCGGCCTGGGCGTTGGCCCGCGCCACCTGAGCAGCGGCGTCCTGGCGGAGAGCGTCCATTTCCGCGGCTTGTTCCGCATACCGTCCTTCCACCTGCTGCAACTCCGCCCGGACTGCCTCGAGAAGATTCCGGGTTTCGCCCAGGGCGGCGTGCAGACCGTCGCGCTCATTGCGGGCTTCCTCAAACGCCGCCCGCATCGTCTCGTGTTCCTGGATATTCTGCTGGAGCGCCGATTCGAGGGTCTCGCGTTCCCGCTGGGTGTTATCGAGGGTCGCGCGCAGGTCGTCGCGTTCGCGCTGGGTATTGTCGAGCGTTGCGCGCAGATCATCGCGTTCCCGCTGCGTATTGTCGAGGGTTGCGCGCAGGTCGTCGCGTTCGCGCTGGACGTTATCGAGCGTTGCGCGCAGGTCGTCGCGTTCCCGCTGGGTATTGTCGAGCGTTGCGCGCAGGTCGTCGCGTTCCCGCTGGGTATTGTCGAGGGTTGCGCGCAGGTCGTCGCGTTCCCGCTGGGTATTGTCGAGGGTTGCGCGCAGATCGTCGCGTTCCCGCTGCGTATTGTCGAGCGTTGCGCGCAGGTCGTCGCGTTCGTGCTCGGCGGCATTGAACGCCTCCTTGAGTTGAGCGCTCTCCGACAAGGCCTGTTCGAGTGTACGGCGGGCCTCGTCGGCTTGGCCGAGCAGCCGCGACATCTCTTGCTGGAGATGCTCCTCGTTGCGCGCGAGCCGGTCTGCCAGTTCGTGGCGTTCCTGCTCGAACTGTCTCTTCGCGCTTTCGAGCTGCTCTTCCGCCGTCTGCAACTGTTCTTGCAGGCCGGCGATGAGCGCACCCTGCTCTTCGGATACCGGCCCGGCCGCCAACAACGCTTCGAGTTCCCGGATCTGCCGCCGCTGCTCTTGCTCGGTCTCGCGAAACCGTATCTGGTTGGTTTCGATCTGCGACACCAGTTTTTCAGCGCGCTCGACCAGCATGTTCGCTTCGTACCGCGCCTGGGCCGATTCCTGGTGCGCGGCATGGAGTTGCTGTTGAAAGGCTGCCCTCTCCTCTTCGAAGCGGCGCCGCTCGTCTTCCTGGGCCGTCACGGTATCGGCAAGAACACGTTCTTTTTCCGATTGCGCGGTCTCGAGCGCAGTCCGCAGGTGCTCGACCTGTTCCTCGGCATCCCCGCGGCGTTGCAGTTCCCTGCGAAGATTGTCGCCGTCTACCCGGGCAGCATCGAGTTCCTCTCGTACTTGGGCAACGGTTTCCTCGAGGCGCGTCACCTCGTTTGCGGGCGCTTGTTGCTGGTCCTGACTCGAGCGCAGGCGGTCCTCCAGCGAAGCGACCTCATCTTTGAGACTGCGGGCGGATGCTGTAGCCTCCTCGAGTTGTCTTGCCAGTTCCGCGGTTTTCGCGCGCTCCTGTTCGAGGGCCATGTCGAGACTCGGGGCCTCTCCGGCGTCTTTTTCTGCCGCACCGACACGCTCGAGCAACTCGCGCAACCGCTCGATCTCGAGATGCTGCTTCTCGATGACCGCCTGACTTTCGCGGCGCATTTCGCGCTTGAGGATCTCGAGCTGGGTTTCACCCTCGCGCACCCGGATTTCGACGGTCTGGCCCGAGGCGATCATGTCGCGCAGCCCTTGAGGAAGCGCCTTAAGACGCCGCGGATGCACATTGCTGGCCAGCATGACATAGTGGTGATTGTCGAGAAAAATCCGCACCACCGCCTCGAGTTCTTCGAGCAAATCGTCAAAGAGTTCGAGCTGGTCGATGAGCAGGATGGCCGATTCGGCTTTTTCGACGGGCGAAGGATCGCCGATCAGGTCGCGCACCTCGCGCCGGAACTCCCGCGCCGTGATCACCGCCAGAGAGGTGCGCGGCGAGGAGGCCTTCACCCGTTTCCAGATCGAATAGAGCAGGTGGGTCTTCCCGCATCCCTCTTCGCCGAGCAACAACACCGGCATGGGCCCGGCCGGCTGCAAGTCCGCAATGCGCTTGCAGATATCCAGAGCCGCGCGATTGCCATCGGCCGCAAGGAAAGTATTGAAACTGAACCGCTTCATTGCCCCTGTTCCATATCGCGCCTACGTACCCTTAGAATTCTATCGCGCGGGCGGGAGGCTGTCAACTGATTCCCCCTGCTACGGCCTTCAGAATATGCGGTTTTCGTTAAATGCGCAGATAGACGCCTACACAGCAAGAACAGCACACCGCCCTGCCGTCTCTCGCACGGATCCTGCCCCTTTAGGGCATTATAGTATGGCAGCGGGGAAACGAGGCCTCCCACGGGGCTGTTTCGTGCAGTGCGGAGTTGCAGATTGCGCAAGAAATCTGGTACTTTCGCGTTTAGAGTCAGGGAGTTCACCCTCATGCGCATCGATATTGCGGCACAGACAGATGTCGGGCGCCGCAAACGCACGAACGAAGATTATTACGGCGTTTTCCGTGAGGACACGCCGGGCTTGCGGCTTTTTCGCGAGGGGGCACTGCTTTGTGTTGCCGATGGGCTTGGTGGGCATGTGGCGGGAGAAATCGCGAGCAAGCTGACCGTCTCGGTCGTGAAAGATGTTCTCAAAGAGTCGCCCCCCGCCCCGATCGAAGGCCAGGAAGACAAGGGGCAGCTTACCCTTCTCAAGCAATACATCATTCGCGCCAACGATAATGTCCACAAAACCAACCAGGACCTCGTGAAGACCGGCCGTCCCATGGGTACGACCCTTCTTGCCAGTCTGGTGACGCCCAAGAAGGTGTACATCGCCAACGTGGGCGACTCGCGGTGTTATCTGTTTCGCGACGGCGATCTCATCTATCGCACCGTAGACCATTCGTGGGTGGACGAGCAGGTGAAAGCCGGGCTGATGTCGAAGGCCGAGGCCGAGTCCGACTCGCGCAAGTACATCCTGACGCGGAGCGTGGGCACTCATCCCCAGGTCGAGATCGACGATTATATCTGGGATATTCTGCCGGGCGATATGCTGTTGCTGTGCACGGACGGTCTCGTGAACATGGTCAAGGACGCGGAGATCACCGAAGAATTCAAGCGAAACGCGAGCCCCGCGGAAATTGCACACCGTCTCATCAATATCGCCAACGACAACGGAGGCAAAGACAATATCACAGTCATCGTTGCCGACATTATGCCGAGTCTCACGACCGTTACGGGACGGCGGATCAAGGCGTTTTCAAAAAAGCGCGGCGCGAAACTCCTGTACACCCTGCTGTTGATCGCGTTTGGGGGACTGTGTTTTTACCTCGGCCATGTGCTGTGGCCTTGAAATGACTCGAGGCGGTACGAGCCGTCTTCGCCCACCACATACGTGTGGTGCCACAGCCAGTCTCCGGTATTGATGTAGAGCCCCTGTCCGTCCGGCGTGGGAAAGTGTTCTTCAACGGGATGATGGGAATGGGCGCATAACACCACGTCGGCCTCGCCCGAAGCCAGCACGCGTTCCGCGTACGAGCGCAACGGGCCCACTTCAGACCCCTTGCTGGGATCCGAGGGACTGAACATGGTGCGGCTTCCCTTCGAAACGCCCTGCGCGATGGCCATGGCCCAATCGGGATGGAGCAGACGAAACGCCCAGACGGCCACGCGCCACCGCGCAACGCGTTTGTAGAGATGGTAGCGCCAATCGTCAGGGTTGATCCCGTCCCCGTGGGCCAAGTGCACGCGCTGGCCGTCGATATCGAGCGTCACGGGGTCCGGATACACGGTGAACCCAAGATACTGTTTGAGAAACCGGCCAGCCCAGAAATCGTGATTGCCGCAGACAAAAAGCAGTTCAACCCCGGCGTCGCGAAGACTGGCGAACGCGCGCAACACGTCGAAATACCCGGAGAAAATGACGTGCTTGTATTCGAACCAGAAATCGAACAGGTCGCCCAGAACAATAACGCGGGAGACGTCACTGGGGTCGAGACCGCGCAAGAAGGCCGCCAGGAGTTCCATGTTCTCCCGGCCGCCCGGGGCCACGGTGAGGTGGGCGTCCGAAACAACAATAGTTTTCATTTGATGAGGCCGAAACGGCTGAGCGGCCAGAAACGCAGGAGCGCCTGGCCGATGACCAGGTCCCCGCTGACCGTTCCGAAATTCCGGCTGTCTTTGCTGATGTTTCGATTGTCGCCCATCACGAAGTATTCGTCAGGCCCTACGAGGATTTCGCGGTCGGGTTCGTTGGAGAGGGCTTCTTCGCTGATATAGGCCTGGTCAATTCTCCGGTCATTCACATAGATGGCTGTTTCCCGAAGCCGCAGGCGTACGGCGTTTTCGGGCTCAGCCTCGTTCCCCGCGCGGACGGTATTGGCGCCGCCTTCCTCGGGCCCCACAACGATCACGCGTTTCACGTAACGTTTCCCGCGGTCATCGGGACTGTCGAACACCACGATATCGCCGGTGTCGGGGGCCAACACCAGGGAAAACGGCCAATGCTGGCCCAGTTTGAAGACCAGGATGCGCTCGTTTTCGCGCAGGGTGGGCTCCATCGAGGGCCCCTCGACTTCATATCCCTCGATAACAAACTCGCGCAACACCAGGAAAAGCACCAGGAAGACCGCCACCATCTTCACGAACTCGATGACTTCACGTTTGGCTTCCTGGCGGCTTCTTTCGCGCTTTTCCGTCTCGTTTCCCGGCGGCGCGTCCCCTGTCGGGGTTTCTATTCTTTCCTCTTCTTTCACGCTTTTCCCGATTCCGCGGCGTATCTTGCCGCTCCTCGAAATCTACCATCCCTCAACGCGTTCTGCAACTATCTCCCGGAACCCACCGCGGTGTCATGTCCGGTTGCATGGGTTCTTTTATTGTCTGATGCTTAGTCGCCGCAGACCGCGACATGATGGCCTGTGAGCTGGCTTCTGGGCATAACCCGCCGCCGGGCAAGTGCATGCAGCGCCCGGCGCGCGCGTGCCGCCCGGCGTTCGGCGGCGGTCCTGCTAAGCGGCCTTACCCGGAACCAAGCCCAAAGCCTTTACGACGGGCGAATCCTCACGATAGACCGGCACGATAATCTCAACCTCTCCGATGAACTGCCGCGACACAAACAGGATTCCGGCGGGGTGCAAGAAAGCCAGCTCTTTCAGGTATTGCCACCACTCGCCATTCTCGATCTCGCGCCCCAGCAGCACGGCGGGGATTTGGCGCGGATTGGCGCCCAGGGTCTCGTCGATCTCTCCCGCAAGGCTGCTCGCCGCCGCGTTCTGGTCCTCGGCCCGGGCGGCGATGGCCCGCTTGATGCGCTCGGAGAACTCACGTTTCAGGTCGAGGGCTTCCCGGTATCGGTGCACAAACTCGTGCCACTCGGGATCGCGTGAATCAACCATCTCCTTGAGAAAAGGGACGCGCAGGTCAAGGGGCCGGTTTTCGAGGCGCACGGCGATGTCATTGCTCAACAACAGGTAACCCAACGCCGTCTGCACGAAGCTTGATGTCTCCTGCAACGGCAGACAGTCTTCGGGCCGCTGGGGATAGTCCCCGTGCAAAACGAGTGCGCGCATCTGGTAGTCAGGGGTCTTGGGCAAAGGCTCGGGAAATGCCGCGTAATCGTATTCGAGGCCCGACGCGGCGACGTAGCCGCGCACGGCCTTCCGAATGTCGCTTTTGTCAAGGTTCGCGTCCGCTTCCTCGAGAACCAGCTCCTGCATGCGCCCCCGGATACGGAGCATCTCATACGCCTGGGCCGCGCTCGTGTACTTCTCCTGGCGCAAGGCGTTGTCGCCCAGCATCAGAACCAGCTCGTACGGCAGCTGGGGCGGGCGCATCATCTTCAGTTCGTTCTCGATATGCGGCCAGACCGCGCGCGAACGGACCAGGTCGAGGGCGTTCTGGAATTCCCGCTCCCGTTCCTGCTCGCCGTCCGGTCTCAGATAGGCGTACTTCTCGGTCTCGAACTGCTCAGGGGACGTTGTCCGCGCCGGCGAGAACGGACCGAAGAGAAACCGGAGATTCACGATATCGCCGTCGTGGACCGCCTTCGCGAAGGCCTTGGCGGCGAGGTCCATGTCCACGGTCTTCTCTTGAGTGACGGACTGACGGTTGCGTCCCAGCACGGTTCAGGTCCTTTCATTCAGGGCCGCGGCGACGAATTTGCGCCGCTCATCCCAATCAACGGACGGCGGCGTAACCTCGGCGTAGGGCAGGCGCTCCAGAATCTTCTGGTAGAGGTCGTTCCGGTAGAACCGGAGGATGCGCGAAGCGTGCCGCGTGTGGGCGGCATCCCAGTTGCTGTTCTCGACGCACTCCTTGTCCTGTCCCGCCGACAGCATCCACTCCTCGCAATACTTGCTCAAGAACGCCTGCAGGCGGCCATCATACTGGCGCCGAAAGATATCCGCCTCGGCATCGTTTGCCGCGACGGCGTCCCGCCATTTCTGCTCGAGCTCGATGAGTGCCTGGCGTTCGGACCAGTAGGCCTCGCGTGTATCGTTCTCGCGCAGCACCAGGAGCGCCGCGTTAAGCTGTGCCATTTCAAGGAGATAGTGTGCGCGCCGCTGCTGGGTAATCTCGACCCGCGCGATCTCGCCGACGAGCTCCTTCATGCGCCTGCGGTACACCTTGCGCACCTCGCCCGGCTTGGCATCTTCATTCAGGCCAAGGATTTCGAAGAAGTTGATGTATCCGTCGTCGGTTCCTGCCATGTCCGCGCAACTCCAGGAGGTTTGCCCCGCAAAACCCTGATTCTACCGAAATGACGGTGTCCAGACAAATGAACGCAGTCACAGGGAGCAGATTCTAGGCGTAGTACGTTTTGATCCCCGACTGCTTTTCCATTTCGAAGAACAGAGCGTAGCACTTGAGGGTGCGCAGACCGGGATTCCCGACCTTTTTGACCCTCTTGTATTTCTTTAACAGTATTGGTTCGTCCTCGGGCAGAAAAGAGATACCGGCCCCGGAACACATTGCGGCGTCAGGTGTTTCCAAGATGCGGTCAAAAAAGAGGTAGTCGCATTTGCTTTCCACGGACGGTTCCTTCCTTGGCCCTGCGATGTTATTGTGTTTTCGTTTCAGCTGCCGGGGTCATCTCGTATGCGCGGCCGGCCCTGGCCTCGAATACCGCCACGCCGGGCTCGGGGCAGCTCACCTCGACCGGCTGGCCCTCAGCCGTTACCGCGAGGGGTTTTGCATACCGCACGCGGCAGGGCCCGTCTTTGCCGGTCCGGACGGCGGCGCGGACAAGCGCACCGTCTCGCCAATCCATGTCGACCTCGAACACGCCGCGCGCGCAAAGGCCGTGCGCGTGCCCGGTTTCCCATGCCCCCGGCAGCGCCGGGAGCAGATGAAGCTCGGCGTTGTGGCTTTGGAGGAGCATTTCGGCGATGCCCGCCGTGCCGCCGAAGTTGCCGTCGATCTGGAACGGCGGATGGTTGTCGAAGAGGTTGGGCAGGGTGGATTTTGCCAGCAGGGCATGGATGTTTTCGTGGGCCAGCTCGGCCTCGCGCAGCCGTGCCCAGAAACTGATGATCCAGGCGCGGCTCCACCCCGTATGCCCGCCGCCGTGAGACAAACGGTACTCGAGGGATTTGCGCACCGCCGCCGCAAGTTCGGGCGTGCCTTCGAGGGTGATCTGGTGGCCGGGATGGAGGCCGTAAAGATGCGACATGTGGCGATGGCCGGGTTCGGGTTCGTCGTAATCCTCGATCCACTCCTGGAGCCGGCCGGTCTTCGGGCTGATCTGGAGCGGGGCGAGGCGGTCGAGGGCCGATTCGAGTTCTTCGCGGAATTCCGCGTCAATCCCAAGGATTGTGCTGGCTTCGATGCAATTGGTAAACAGGTCGTGGACGATCATGAGGTCCATGGTGGCGCCGTAGGTGAACATAGACGTCGTGCCATCGGGTTTGCGGAAGCTGTTCTCGGGGGAATGGGAGGGATTGGTGACCAGCCGGCCGCCGGGTTCTTCGACGAGGAAATCGAGCAGAAACAGGGCCGCGCCTTTCATGAGCGGGTACGCGCGCTCGCGCAGGAAGTCCACGTCGCCCGTGAACTCGTAATGTTCGTAGGGATGCTGTGCCAGCCACGCGGCGCCCATGGGCCAGATGCCCCACACGCCGTCCGCGGGCGTGGTGAAGCCGAAGATGTCGGTGAGGTGATGCACGACCCAGCCGCGGGCCCCGTAATGCACTTGAGCCGTGCGTTCGCCTGACGCGACGAGCGAATCCATCAGGTCGAACAGGGGCATGTGGCATTCGCTGAGATTAGCCGCCTCGGCGGGCCAGTAGTTCATCTGCAGGTTGATGTTGGTATGGTAATCGCTGTTCCAGGGGGCTTCGATGTGCTCGTTCCAGATGCCCTGAAGGTTTGCGGGGAGGCAGCCCGGCCGCGAAGACCCCATGAGAAGGTAGCGTCCGAACTGGAAGTACAGCGCCGCGAGGGCGGGGTCGTCTTCGCCGTTTCGGACGCGTTCGAGCCGCGCGTCGGTGGGCAAACTGGGCGCTGGGTTCTGGCCCAGCTCGAGGTCGACGCGGCGGAACAGGGTGCGGTGGTCCGCGACGTGGGCCTCGCGCAGCTCCGGGTACCCGGGTGCGTCAGCCAGAGTTTGGCGGGTTGATTCGAGCGGGTCTCCGCCGCGGTAGTTGGTGGCAGCCGCAATGACGAGCGTGATCGCGTCGGCTTTGTCGACCTGCATCGAACCGCCGCTGTTACGCAGTTGCCCGCCCTCGAGGCGTGCCGCGAGGCGCCCCGCGAAGTTCAACCCTGCGATTTCATCCGTTTCGTGATGACGGATGCCGAGCTGCCCGGCCAGGACGAGTTGATCGGGGCCTTCGCTCGAGCACACGGCGTCCTTGGGGCGCGTCAGGGTGATGCCGCAAGACAATGCGGCCGGTTTGCCGGCTTCGACGCGCACTACGACGACGTCGTGTGGAGCAGAGGCGAAGACCTCGCGCGTATAGGTCACACCGTCAACGGCGTAAGTGGTCGAAGCGATGCCCGTGTCGAGATTCAACTCGCGGCGGTAGTTGGCGACTTGTTGAGGCGGCGGAAACGAAAGAACGAGATCGCCCAGGGTTTGATACGACTTGATGCGCTGGGGGTTGCCCATCATGTTGTCGGCGAGCGTCGTGGCTTCGGCATTCCTTCCTTCGAACAGGAGCCGGCGCACTTCGGGCAGCACCTCGAGCGCTTTCGGATTGGTGGTATCGCGCGGATAGCCTTCCCAGAGCGTTTCTTCGTTGAGCTGGATGCGCTCGTCTCCCGCCCGTCCGAACACCATCGCGCCCAGGCGGCCGTTGCCGACGGGGAGGGCGTCGGTCCACGCCTGCGCCATCTGCCTGTACCACAGGCACAATGCGCCCTCGGGGGGCGGGGCCTCGCCGAGGTAATCCATCGCGACAAAACCGGGGAAGGCGTTTGTTTCCATCTCGAGTACCTTTGCCAGATCGATGACAGCCGGGTCAATTGCCGGGCCGGGCCAATTCTTCCATGCGGAGTCGTCGCCTTGGCGGACCTGCCACATGCCGTCGAGGCCGAGCCGTCCGTTGGCGCCGGACAATTGAATCGCGCCGCTGACGAATCCGCCGCTGCCTTCCTCGTCGTATACGCGCACCGTGACGAGGTTCCACGCGCCCGTCCGGACCAGTTCCGGCGGGACGATATAGCGGCGGGGCTTCTCGGAAGCGCCCTCGTAATCGGGCGGCATCGAGCCGGTCGCGCCCACGCGTTCGCCATTGAAGAATGTTTCATCGGCGTCGTCGATGCGGGCGAGTTCAAGGATCAAGCGCTGACCGGCCCAGCCCGAGGGGATGCGCACGAAACACCGGTACCAGGCAAACCCGTCGTAGTTGCTCCATGCTTCGCCGCCGGGGCTGTTTTCCCACGCTCCGGGGAGTTTCGCAGGCTCCCAACCGGCGCCAGCCGCCGCCAAGGCGGCCGAGGTGATGAAGACACTCGCCAGAAACACCCCCAGCTTTCGCATGAATCGCCTCCGTTGGTTGGCAGTCGCACGCTGGAACGCAGCCCTATGATATTGGCCGATGACGCCGGCCCAGCGCAAGCAGGGAAGAGCACCATAATCGGATAATGGGAAGCAAAGCCACAGATGCACTTTGGCATTCGGGGTGCAGGCCGGGGTTTCGACACAGCCGCCGGGTGAGATACGGCCGGCGCACACGTATAGCCGCCCACCGCCAACGGCGCGAAACATGCCAGGCCAGACTGAAGGTCTGGGGAAGCGGAGCCCCCTGAATCCCCCGAAGTGAAGGCTTCAAGCGTGCGAGAACATATTCGCATTTCACGTTGGCGGGACTGAGCGGTTTCGGTACGGGGATGTTTCGGGCCTTCAGCCCTCCTTTTTGTTGTTGGCGCTGTCTTCCCTGGCCCTTCGGGCCAGGCTGGTATGTGACGCGCCGTTGGCGCTGAAGAAGACCGGGCGACAGTCGGGTCGCATGAGCCGCGTGGTGCTGCGCCCCGTTTTCCCAGTGCTTACCCGGACCGGGGAGAGCAGAAAAGCGGAAGCCGCGCTGCGGCAAGGGGAATCCGGCCGCCGCGCCGCGACATATGCGGCATGATTCGCTTTCATGCCACTCGATGTCTTCGTAAACGCTTTCCCGTGACCTGCCGGCTTACCTTTGCGGAGCTTCCGAAGGCGTCTCGGCCGACACCTTGATAAGCCCGCCCCAAAGCACATTCATCACAATCTTCCGCTCTTTCTCGTCGAAACTCTGTGCTCCGATGACAAGAACCGCGGTGTCGCCTTCGAACAGTCCCCGGAACGGCCGGGAGTCTCCGATGGCCACGAGCGTTTTGGAATAGAGGTTCACCACGTTCGAGGGATCCCAGGGGGCGGTGTAGATCTTGTCGTCGCCGATAGCGACATGGACGGCGTTTGGCTGCACGCCGGGCGAGGGAGTGTTCGCGAAATCGAATCCGCGGGCGTCCAGAATCAGCCCGATGCCCGGGCTTATCAGGTAAGGGGCCGGGTCCGTCTCCTTCCCCATGGCATGCGCCTCATCTACGAAGATGACCCGGTACTCTTGCGGGAGCGCTTCTTGCTCAGAGCAGGAGAGCATGCAGATCGCCACGGGCAAGGACCCCCACCATACCTTGCGCATTACCAACCCCCTTTGTTTATCGGCTGCTGCAATCTGGAATTCCTGGCTCCTGTTTGGCCTCGATATCGCGTATGTCTCGCAGGACGCGTGGGTCATCCAGGTCTGGGAAGATCTACATGTCTCATGAGTCTCTGGGTTGCCATTGCCGGTTCGGGTCTTCTTGCGCGTCTTGCCCAAGGCCTTCGTTCAATTCGCCCAGGCGATGCATGAGGACATCGTCCATGCGCGTTCGTTCTTTTTCGCTCAGGCACTCTGCTTCCCAGACCTCGAGGCTTGAAGGGCCGCGTCGAATTGTGCGTGCCGAGCCTTTTCGCGGGCTGTGGCAGATAAAGAACAGGAGTCTGGCAACCCAGAAAATGAGCGGCAGTACAATAAGAGACACTACAGCCGCGCCAAACACCATCGCTTTGGTGTCCACTGAAAGGGTTGTGCGGGGGAGAAGGATGATTGGCAGTGCGAAAAGGACTACATTTAAGGTGGTGAAGTACAGCGCCCAGAAGAATACGCTGCGGCTGTCGAATTGCCGGGGGTATCTCCAGGCGAAGAAGATGTGGAGCGCTACTGCAATGATAAAGAAGAATCCGGCGATGTAGAGGGCGATAGGCGGTGACGGCGGGTATAGTTCGTTCACCCACCCCGGGGTGCTGGTATCAACGAAATGGTCCAGGAAGATCTGCATGCCCAGAAAGAAGCCCGCGAACAGATAGAATAGCCGGCAATACTTTTGAAACCAGTAGCGGTCTTCGTAGCTAAGCTTGCCCACCTCAACACGCCTCCCTCTCTTAGTCTATACCACTATCCGCGGTTTTCATTCATCTTTTCGGAGCGACTCGCGCGGCCGGCGCGTGACGATGATGCGCCGCGCCACGAGAGGGTGACGTGTGAGGGGGCGCGGTCCGCTATTCCATCAGTTCCATCGAACCGAGGATATTGAGGTTGAGGCTGAGCAGGGACTCGCCCCCGATGCCGGAGTCGGCGCCGAGAAGGTCTTCCACACCGGCCGCGGACCCGCCAAGAAGAGCGTCCGGATTGGTCAGTAAGCCTCCGAGCAATCCTGACAAGTTGCCGAGCATCTGCGCGAAATCCATGCGCAGGTTGAGGTCCATATCCGCCAACACAAGCTGTCCGTCGGTGGTATCGAAATGGATACGGTTCTCGCCCGAAAGCTCGAACACGGGCATCTGGATGCCCAGTACTTCTCCCAAGGCGCTTTCCGGAACATTGACGGCGCCGCCGGTCTGCTCGGAGATGAACTGCTGCTCGATGACGCCGCACAGCCGGCCCTTTATTTGCTCGTATCCCACGAAGGTGTTGACAATCCGGGCGGAGGCCGGCGTACCAAAGCCGGGGACGGGCAACGCGATATGGCTTTCCCATTGTTGGCCCTGCACCACCTTCCCTCTGGGAAACTCGAGGGTCGAAAAGTTGGGCACGGCGGCCAGCATCGCACCGATATTCTGCGAGTTGGACAGTCTGAGCACTTGCCCGTTCGGCGCGACCACCATGTCGACGGGTTCCTGGAGGAATTCGAGCTGCGGGATGCCCTTGGTCGAGCCCACTCCCTGCTGCGTGTCCACGGGCGTCTTGTCGCCGCGGGACACACGCGCGTCGTTCGGGGTGACCTCCATCGAAAACGGCTCATCCATGAAATTGCCCTGCAACGAGCTCTTGTCGAAGGTCATGCGGAGAAGTGCATTGCCCGCCTGGTCCACATCGCGGGTTTGAAGGCTCATCGTGCTCTCGAAATCCATCAACACGCCCGAATCAGTAAGCGCTTCGACGCCTTTACCGCTGATTTTCGAGGCAACGCGGTACTTCAGGTTGTCGTCCCGGGCAAATTTGAATGCAAACGGCCCGTCAGCCACACCTTGGTATTGCTCGGAAGGCGCCAGCGGCCAGATAGGGGCATCGGTCACGATGGACTGGGACGCGGTCGGTCCGGCGGCTTCGCGCGGGCCCGCGCCGTGCTGATGGCGGCCGATTGCATGACCCATCACGGGACGGTCGGGCGTTTGCGCGGGACTGCTCTCGAGACGGCGCGGGGAAATAGAGATTTCGTAGCGGGTGGCAAACCAGAACCCGAGGCCGAGCCCCACTGCGAGCAGAATTGCGCCCGCAATGACCATGGATAGGGCGACAACAACGGCGCGGCCGCGCCCGGATTCAGGATCTTTGGGATGCGCCTCGCTCATGTCACCATTATACCATGCCGCTGCCCGCGCCGATTCGGAGGGCGCTGCCCGCCGATACTGGAAATCAGGCGCCGCGCAGCTCGTCCAGCAAGCTGGCCATGAGTTCCTTGACGGTGAGGATCTCGTGCACGCGGGACACGTTCTGTCCCGCGAACACCAGCCCGCCCTCCATATCCCCGTCGTAGGCATTGAGAAGCGCGTATGCGATGCAATACCGCGAGTCGTAGATCTTGCAGGTGCTCAGGCATTTGTAGGGGCAGTTGATCGGGATGGGTTCGCCGCTATCCAAGCGCTCGAGAAACCGGTTCCTGATCGCGCGCCCCGGAATACCCACCGGACTCTTGATGATGACGATGTCGTCTTCCGTCGCATCCAGATAGGCCTGCTTGAACGCATCGGACACGCCGCACTCCTTCGTGCAGACGAAGCGTGTGGCCATCTGGACGCCCGCCGCCCCCAGCGAAAGCATCCGGGCGATATCCGCGCCCGTGTAAATGCCTCCCGCGGCAATGACCGGGATTTTCACTCCAAACGCGTCCTCGAACGGCTTGAGGGCTTCGATGACTTCAGGCACGAGCCGTTCGAGGGAGAAATCCTCGGCGTGGGCGAGTTCTTCCTCCGAGAATCCGAGATGTCCGCCGGCAAGCGGGCCCTCGAGCACGACCGCCTGGGCGGTGCGGCCATACCGCTTTTGCCAGGTGCGCAGGATCAGCGTCGCGGCGCGGCCCGAACTGACGATCGGCACGAGGTTGACGGTGGTGTCCTCGACCATGGCGGGCAGCTTGAGCGGCAACCCGGCCCCCACCACGATCATCTTGATGCCTTCCTTCACGCAGGAGCGTATCAGAGTTTCCGCGTTGCTCAACACGCTCATGACGTTGACCGCGATGTGGCCGTTGGTGGCGCTCTTGGCTTTACGGATTTCCTCGGCGATGGCTTCGCCGCTGACGGCCTCGTAGTCCTCGCGGGTGGTGCGGATGTCGCCGATGCCGACGCTTGCGATGGTGCCGATGCCGCCCTCGTTGGCGACGGCGGCCGCCAGCGACGACAACGACACCTTGACCCCCATGCCCCCCTGAACGATGGGCACGTCGGCCGTGATGGTACCTATCTGAAGTTTTGGGATTTCCACGCTATTCTCCGCAGCGTTTTACGATCAGACACGCGTTACCGCCGCCAAATCCGAACGCGTTGCACATAGCCGCGTCGAATTCGGCCTCCTGGGCCTGATTGGGCACGTAATCCAGGGGGCACTCGGGGTCGGGTTCCTCGTAGTTGATGGTAGGATGAATCTTGCCCGTATACAGGCACATGACGGTAGCCACGAACTCCGCGGCGCCGGCCGCCGCCATCAGATGGCCAATCATGGACTTCGTGGCGCTGATTTTCACTTTGCGGGCCTGTTCGCCGAACACGCGCTGAATGGCGAGGGTCTCGGTGCGGTCGTTCAAGACGGTGGAGGTGCCGTGGGCATTAATGTACCCGACGCGTTCCGGGCCAAGCCCGGCATCCGCGAGGGCCGCCTGCATGACACGGATCATTCCATCGCCATCGGGCTCCGGCGCGGTGATGTGGTAAGCGTCGGCCGTGTTGCCGTATCCCGCCAGTTCCGCGTAGATCCGGGCCCCTCTGCGCCGGGCGTGTTCCAGTTCTTCGAGAACCGCCAGCCCTACGCCTTCGCCCATCACAAAGCCGTCGCGATTCTTGTCAAAGGGCCGGCTGGCGTGCTGGGGCTCGTCGTTCCGGGTCGACATCGAGCGCGTCGCGCAGAACCCGCCGTACGCCACGGGGGTGAGGCAGGCCTCGGACGCCCCAGCCACCATAACGTCCGCGTCCCCGCGCTGGATAACGCGGAACGCATCGCCCACGGCGTTAGCGCCCGTCGAACAGGCCACGGACAGCGCCGTCAGCGGGCCTTTCAGTCCGTGCTCGATCGACACGGCGCACGCGGTCATGTTCACCAGGACTTTCGATACGAAGAATGGCCCCATGCCCCGCGGGCCCTTTTCGGAGTATACCGTGCAACCTTCCTCGATACTGAACGAGCCGCCAATGCCCGAACCGATAATGACCCCCGCGCGGTTCTTGTCGTAGTCCGCATTGTCGAGATTGGCATCCGCAAGCGCCATTCTTGATGCCGCCAGCCCGAAATGCATTACCCGGTCCATTCGGCGCGCCGACTTGGCGTCCATCCAATCTTCGGCCTGGAAATCGCGGACCTCGCCCGCCATTTGGGAGCGGTGTTGCGACGGGTCGAAATGCGTGATGCGGGAAACGCCGTTCTTGCCGGCTAGAAGCCCTTTCCACGTTGCTTCAAGCCCGACCCCGATGGGCGTGATAGCGCTTAGTCCCGTGACGACTACACGACGTTCTTCCTTCACCGATTGATTCCCTTTATGCAATACTTGAGAAAAGGCCCCCACGGCTGCCTCAAGTCGAAGAAGCCGGAAAAGCCGCATTCCACGGTGTTCACCGCGAAGTGCAAAGCGACATGGTACTTACCGAGCGGTCAAAGTTCAAGGAAGCGAATTCCATCTTGGAGAATGGCGTCATGTGAGTTGTCCGGCCACGGGCGGCATTCGCATTCGGCCAACAGACCGCGTACTGATGTGAACCGTGAGACTCAGGGCGAAGATGCGGACAGAAGCACAAAGCACCCTTTCCCTCTCGTATCGAGACGGAAAAGGTGCCTTTGGGTTCTACACCCTCAAACCACAATCACGCCGTCGCTTACGCAAGAAGCTTACGCAGCCGTCCAACAGCCAGGCTGGCAATTCCAAGGCCCACCAGCATGATGGAGCTGGGCTCGGGCACCACGCCCACAAGGACGACAAGGTCATTGTAGTCCCAGTCGTCGTTGGGGTCGTCAGCGCAAAGGTCTTCCCACGCGAGCAGGTAGCTGATCCCATTTTCTGCAACGTACTCGTCCGGAGCGGCAAGCAAGAGCATATGTACCCACGCGTCCGAGTTCCGGTCATATTCCGAGTACCACTCTCTTGTTGTCCGATTCACGTTCAGATAGAACCCGTAAGGTTCCACGGCAGGATCAAGCACCGCGCTCGGACCGCCGGATGAACCAGGGTCTACATACGGGCCCGAGACCGTGAATAGGAGATTCTGGTTGGCGATCGCGTCTGGCAGCACGGGGTCGTAGTAACCAAGTTTGTGAGTGTAACTTGCATAGCGCGCTTCGAGACCAATCCCTTGTTGACCGAAGAAGTACGAAAGGTCCGGACCATTGTAGTCATCCGGATCGACCCCCACGGCCTCGTACAGCTCGTCGCTAGTGTCGTACCCAGTATCCACGCCGTAGATTGCCTCGTAGATATCCAGTAAACTCCACTCTCCAGCCACCCAAGGCTCTTGAACATTGACATCTTCGACAGCGATGTCTGCGGCGGCCGCGAAGCTCAGGAACGCCGCCACTGTCACACACGTTAGTAATCTCCACATTGTCTGTCCACCCGCCCTTTCTGTGGTTTCGTTTCCCTAGCGGAAAACCGCTTCTCCAGATTTCCCTCTCATTGCCGCGTGCAACGGTCTTGCCCGGCTGTCAACGGACCTTTCCCGAAGGGAAGAAACCCGCCCCCTCCTCCTGACCCATTGGCAGCAGCCCAGTATAGACGTGCACACACTAGCTCACCCATATCACTATGCAAGGTGCGTGCCAAGGGGGCCTTACAATGGCAAGTGGTTTTTTTATAGTGGTTTAGCAATTAGCAGGCGGCTGCATGACCTGCGCATGCGAGTGCAGATGACCACTGCGCAACGGCCAAGTTTGTCAGGCCTGCGCAACTTTTGACGGTAATCTCTGCAAATATGATGAATTCTGACCTGACGGCAGGCTTATTTGCTCGGTATTCGCAGTTAAGCGCCGCCGCGACGGGGAAGGGAAGAGCAAGAATTGTGTAACTGGGTATTCCTGCTCTGATTACGGTTTGGCCAACGCGTGACCCGCTCTGAAAGGCGATCTTCAGCAAGCCCCCGGCGGATGATCCGGCGTTGGCCACAAGCACGGGCGCCGGCTTTGTTCAGGAAAAGGCGCTCAGAAGCCTTCATAAGGAAGAACGGGCTTGATTCTGGGTTGTGATGGTGTAGACTTGGCGGGCGGCCGGGGCGGTTCCCGTGTTGAACAAGTACGGAAAGGCAGGGGAGAATGATTCGCGTGAAACTTCTGGTAGTGGTATTCATTGCGTTGACGGGGTGCGCGACAGTGATGAAAAGGCCGGAGAGCCCTCTCACGTGCTGGCCGGTGGACCCGCTGGTCAAAGTGTTTCGTGACGCGGCGCCGGCCTCGGGCGGGGATGCCCTTGCCGACGTTGCCCGGGGCGAGCATGCCTCGTTTCAGGTGGTCGTGCGCGCCGAGGACGCTATCACCGGCCTGACCGCCAAGGCGGGGCTGCTTAGACGCGGGCGAGGCGGTGAAACGCTTGCCGCCGCGTCGGTGCGCTTCGTCGGGTATGTGCCTGTGGACCGCCCGACCCAGACGCCCTCAAAGGACCAGTTGCGGACGCCCCCGGCGGATTATCCAGACCCGCTGCTCGAGGATGAGGCTCTCGACGTTGCGGCGGGACAGGCGCAACCCGTGTGGGTGACGGTTGCCGTGCCGGTAGACGCGAAGCCCGGTGTGTATCGCGGCACGCTCACCCTCGAAGGGCGCGTGGAGGGAGTGGCGGCGAAAGCGAAAGCACCCTTGACCTTGCGGGTCTACGACGTGGCGGTCGAGAAGACCCGCCTGTGGGTGACCGAATGGTACGGGATGCAATGGCAGCATATGGCAATCAATCCCGAGCCGGAATCGGAGGAATACTACGCGCTTCTGCGGCGATACGCCCGCAACATGGCCGAACACCGCCACAACGTCGCCCTGATCTCGCCTATCGGGCTGGTGGCGTATGAGGCAAACGCCGACGGTTCGCTGAAGATTGACTTCGCCAAGTTCGATCGCTGGGTCACGATCTTTCAGGAGGAGGGCGTTATCGGCCGCATCGAAGGCGGGCATATCGGAGGCCGCGTGGGAGGGTGGGAATCGGACTTCGCTGTGCAGACCTTCCGGGTACAGGACGGGAAAGTCGTGGGCGAATCGGTTGCGCCCGACACTCCGGAGGCAGACGCCTTCTACGCGCGGTTCTTCCCGGCGCTGGTTGCTCATTTGAAGGATAAGGGCTGGCTCGAGGTCTATATGCAGCATCTTGCTGATGAGCCCATCGCGAGCAATGTGGTTTCGTACCGGGCGATGGCGTCGCTGGCGCGGAAATACGCCCCCGAATTGCCAATCATGGAAGCCTGCCACACGAAGGAACTCACGGGCGCAATGGATGTGTGGGTGCCCCAACTCAATTTCCTGCATCAGGACTATGGCCACTACCGCGAACGGCAGGAGGCGGGCGAAGAGGTCTGGTTCTATACGTGCGTGTTTCCGCAGGGCGAATACGCCAACCGCTTTCTTGAGCAGCCGCTGCTCAAGACGCGGCTGCTGCACTGGATCAACTTCCGTTACGGCGCTACGGGCTACCTTCATTGGGGGTATAACCAGTGGACCAAGGACAGTCCTTTCACGCACACGACCCGTCCTCATGGCGGGCCGCCGTATCTGCCCGCGGGCGATGCCTGGATCGTGTATCCCGGCAAGGAAGGGCCGCTGGACTCGATCCGGTTCGAGGCCATGCGCGACGGCATCGCCGATCATGAGCTGCTCTGCATGCTCGCCGAAAAGAGCCCCGGCGCGGCTCAGGAGCTTGCCGAGAGGCATATTCTCGATTTCGACAAGTACAACACCGGCATCGCGGACTTCCGCGCGACACGCAGGGAACTGCTGCAGAAGCTGGAAGAGGACTGAGGGAAGAATCGCGCGGAGCCCTTACGGCCTCTTGGGCCGATTGGGTTCGTTCTTATGATGTTCCGAGCGGCGCTTCGCGTTGGGAGCTGCTCAAACAAGGTTTTCCGGGGCGTGAACGGAGTGAACGGCGAGGCATGGCTCAAGCGCATCAACACATGACCGCGGAAACCGGCGGTTTACTCGTCGACGCTGCTTACCCTGGGGGAAACATCCTCGTCGAGAACGTCGAAGGCGATGTCGTGCGGCTGCATCCCGACTTGCGCGATACCACGACGTGGTGGTTTTACTGGAATTTTCGGGTGTGCGGCGCGGCGGGACGTACACTGACGTTCGCGTTCAGCGGCCAGAATCCCATGGGGGTCCGCGGCCCCGCCGTAAGCGCTGATTCCGGGAAGACCTGGGCCTGGCTCGGCGCCGATAGGGTGAAGGAGGGCTCGTTTTCGTACACCTTCGCGCCGGACGCCGCCGAGAGGCGATTCGCGTTCGCGTATCCTTATCTCGAAACGGAGCTGCAGCGGTTTCTTGACGAGCACAAGGGGCACGGCCGCATCGAAACCGGTGAATTGTGCACGTCGGCCCGCGGACGGCGGGTCGAGTGGTTGCAGGTTGGCGCGCGGAAGGGCGATACCCGGCACCGGGTCGCGTTGTTCTGCCGCCATCACGCCTGCGAAACCATGGCGAACTTCGTGCTGGAGGGCGTGCTCGAGGCGGCGGTGGGTGACACCCCCCATGGCCGCTGGCTGCGCAAGAACGCCGTGATGCTGGCGGTCCCCTTTATGGACAAAGACGGCGTCGAGCAGGGCGACCAGGGAAAGAATCGTGCCCCGCATGACCACAATCGTGACTACATCGAACACAGCATCTACCCGGAGGTACAGGCAATCCGCGCGTATGTGCCGTCGTGGTCCGGCGGCAGCCTCGCCGTCGGGCTTGACCTGCATTGCCCGTGGATTCGCGGCGGCGCGGGCGCTCCCGGCGATAACGAACAGGTATTTTTTGTGGGCGGCCCTGACCATGAAGCGTGGGCGCGCGCGCAGGTGCTCGCGGCCATGCTCGAGTCCGTGCAGAGTGGTCCCATCGTCTATTCGCCGCGCTACGACATGCCCCACGGCGTGGGATGGAACACGGGCACGGGGAACTGTGCTCAATGGCTCGCGGGACTGGCAGGGGGACCCGCCGCCGCCACCATCGAGATTCCGTATGCCAACGCCGGAGGGACCCCCGTCACTCCCGAAACGGCACGGCTTTTCGGCCATGACCTCGCGCGGGCCATCCACCGCTACCTCCAAGAGAAGAACCGATGACGCGGGAAACACGAAGACCGAATCCTCCAGAACCGGATGAGACGGGAAACATCTTTGTGGATGGAACGGCGGCCCTTCATCGAGAAACGGGCCCCGGGCTGTGAAACAGTCTGCAAATCCCTATCAAGCTTTGCGGGAGCCGGTCTGGCGGAAGGTTTCGTGCAGACCTCATTGTGGAGGATGCCGTTTTCGTGGAACTCTAATCCGAGCAGAGGGCCACAAAGGCGCACTACAAGCGAATATTGACCTCTCTGCGCTTGACACGTATCAGACTCGGACGCTTGCCCAATTCTGGCGAGGCCTTGTTGAATGGCGGCATTTCCCGCATCATGAACGGGGAACTGAGCGGATTTCGCTTCGGCTCGGGCGCTATTTGCTCCATGTCCCCCGTGTCTACGTGTGAGACCCCCAATCGCCGAGTTATCCTGCGGTTGTTTTGATGTATCTCGCAATCGGGCCGCGGGTTGAGTAGAATGTTTTCGGGGCGAGTCTGGGAGAGTGGATATGCTGTGTCCGGTTTGCCGAGAGCCGATGATCATGCTGGAATATGCCGACGTGGAGGTGGATTTCTGCACGGAGTGTTCCGGGGTATGGCTGGATGAACAGGAGCTCGAGTTGCTTCTGGGCCTTGAGACGCCTGACGTGGCCAATCTGATTTCCCGGGGCGAGGAAGTCGCCGCCACCGAAGCAAAACGGCCCTGCCCTGCCTGCGATACGCCGATGCTCAAGGAAGCTTTCGGGGGAGGGTCCCCCATTGTCTATGATCGCTGCCCGCACAATCACGGGCTGTTTTTTGACAAGGGCGAATTGGTGGCGGTCATGGAGCATGCGCACAAATTCGCGGGCGGACGTGAAATTTCCGAATTCTTACGCAACATATTTGTAAAGGATGGTGAGTCGGAAACGGACGTCGAGCCATAGGCTCGGAGTCTGTTCAGGTTGGCGTGAGCGGTGAGAACAGGCCTGCAGCGCCCCGGCCGGGGTGGCGCGGCGCAACCGGGAAGAGGGTCTCAACATGAGTGTTGCCATGGTGTTTGTAGTTTTGGCGGTTATCGTGCTGGGCGGGCTGGGGTGGCTCGTGGGTATCTACAACGGGCTGGTCCGGTTGCGCAACGAAGTGAAGAATGCATGGGCGCAGGTGGACGTGCAGCTCAAACGGCGCTACGACCTGATCCCGAATCTGCTGGAAACCGTGAAGGGATACGCGAAACACGAGCGCGAAACCTTCGAGAAGATTACCCAGGCGCGCAGCGCGGCCATGAGCGCGCAAGGCGTAGCTGAGCAGTCGAAGGCGGAAAACCTGCTCAACCAGGCCCTGGGCGGCTTGCGGGTGGTTGTCGAGGCGTATCCGGAACTTAAGGCCAACACCAACTTTCTGGCGCTGCAGGAAGAGCTGTCCTCGACCGAGAACAAGATCGGTTTTGCCCGGCAGTTCTACAACGATCAGGTCATGAATCTGAACAACAAGGTTCAGATGTTTCCGAGCAACATCGTGGCGGGCATTTTCAATTTCAAGCTGGAAGAGTTTTTCGAGCTGGAAGAGCCTGCGGAGCGCGAAGCGCCCAAGGTGCAGTTCTAACTAACAGAGCGGCGGTGTCGTGGGCACCGGCTCGGGCGTGCCTGCCCGGGCTGTTTTCGAGAGGAAACAGGCGCCAATGTGGGAAGCCATACGCGGGAACAAGCGGAAATCCACTTATCTTGCCGCAACCATGTTCCTATTGCTTGGGGCGCTGGGCTTTTTCATCGGCATGTCCCTGTTTCCCGCTCCGGTGGACGTGGCGGCGGGCGGCCAGGTGTACCCCGTCCCGATTGCCGGAGGCCTTTTCGGCGTGGTGATCGCGGGCGGCATCTGGACGGTCATGACGGCGGTGGCCTATTACAACGGCGGCTCGATCCTCATGGCGGTCAGCGGCGCGCGGGAAATCCAGAAGCAGGACCATCCCCAACTGTTTAACGTGGTCGAGGAGATGACCATTGCGTCGGGCATGGGCAAGATGCCCGCCGTTTACATCATCGATGATCCCGCTCTGAACGCGTTCGCAACCGGCCGAGACAAGGAGCACGCGGCGGTAGCCATCACGTCGGGCCTTCTTTCCCGGCTGAACCGCGACCAGCTGCAAGGGGTCATCGCGCACGAAATGGGTCACATTGTCAATCGCGACATTCTGTTCATGCAGATGCTGGGGATCATGGCGGGCGCAATCGTCATGATCTCGGACATCTACGTGCGGGGCATGTTCTACTCGTCGGGTGGGCGGCGGCGGTCGCGGTCGTCCTCGAACGGCAAAGGCGGCCAGGCGCAAGCGCTCATGATGGTGCTGGCGCTGGTGCTGGCGATCCTGTCGCCGATTCTCGCGCAGTTTATCTACCTGGCAGCCTCGCGCCGCCGCGAATACTTTGCCGATGCCCAGAGCGCGGTCTTGACGCGCTATCCGGAGGGGCTCGCCTCGGCGCTGGAGGTCATTGAGCAAGACAGCCAGCAACTCGCGCGCATCAACCGCACCACGGCGCCGATGTTTATCTGCAACCCCTACAAGCAGAAGATGTCGGCGTTCAGCCTCATGCAGACACATCCCCCGACCGAGGAGCGCATCCGGATCCTCCGCGGCATGGCGGGCAACGCGTCGTTTGCCGAATACCAGCGGGCGTCGGAACGTGTGGGGGCGGCGGTTGGCGTGCCCGCCTCGGCGCTGGCCGCGGGCGCGGGCGCGGCCATTCGCGGCGCTCATGCCGAAGCGCAGCAAGCCGGAAAGACTGCCCAGAAGAAAGCGCAATGGCGTAAAGCCACGGACGCGCTGCGCAGCATCAACAGTTTCGTCTTCATTACCTGCGCGTGCGGGTTGCGTCTGAAACTCCCCCCTGATTTCAAGCGCGACACGGTCACATGCCCGAGATGCCACCGGGAATCGGCCATTCCGGTCGCCGCTGTGGCGGCGGCCAACGCGCTGGGTGATGCCGCGCAAACCCCGCCTCCGCCGCCCACGAGAGGACTGGCCACGGACGCGGAACCGCCACTGGTCGTGAAACGAAACCCCGGCGCGTGGACCACGTTCCGTTGCCGCTGCGGCGAGACCATCAACGTGGCTCCCGACGCTGACACGGACGCCGTCCAGTGCCGGCAATGCAAGCGCACGATTCGTATCCACGACGCGGCGTAATAAAGAAGGGAGAGCCGCACGCGGGGGGCCGCTGTGGGCCGGGGATTGTCCCTGCAGATTATCCAACCCGTGGACAATTTACAGGTTTGCCATGGCGAGCGGCGCTTGATAGTGCGAAATCTGCGCTTAATGAAATGGCCGGAGCGGTCGGAAACCCTGTAAATCCTTCATCTTACGGAAGATGTACGAGGTTGTCAGGCCGTTCCCTCGATATTGCCTGGGGCGTGCCGGTGGTCGAGGGCTCGCCTGAAGTAGTCGTCGAGCAGCTCGATTCCGAATTCCTTGATCATGTCGTTGATGGTGAATTCGGTGGTTTCGCTGCTGATGAGCACGGCTCCCAGGAGCCCGGGGTCGTGCATCTTGACCTTTGGCCCGTATTTGTCGGTCATGGCGCGGATTTTGTCCCAGTTGTAATCGAGATGGATCAGCGCGCAGTCCAGGTTCACGGTGGCGGTTACGCAGGAGAAATAGTTCGTCGTCGTTGCCAGGATCTCGCCCGCAGGGGAAAGGATGGCGCTGGGGAGGCCGGAGCACGCGCCCACGAAATGCGCCCGGCACGAGTATGCCCAGTACGCCTGCATCAGGCCGCCGTGGTACATGGACGAAAAGACGATGAGATCGGGTCTCTGCGCGACGTATTTGAGGCGCAGCTCGTCGAAATTCAGGTCGAAACAAATGGCGCAGGCGACGCGGCCGAAGTCGCATTGAAACACGGGGGCTTCCGCGCCGTAGAGCATCCCCCAGCGAGTACGTTCCTCGATGACAAGATGGTTCTTGTTGTAGATGCCCGCGACCTTGCCGTTGCGGTCGATGAGCTGCGTCGAGTTCCGCCAGCTCCCGTCTTCGAGCGCCCGTGCGGCTGAATAGGCGATATAACATCCGTGTTCCTTAGCGGCGGCGGCGAACGCGTCGCGCACCTGGTCGCCCCGGATCTTGTAATACTCGAAGCGTTCCTCGTTGTTGTGGTCGGGAAACCGGTCGCATGCCTCGGGGACTACGATGAGGTCGGGCTTCTCGGGCAGAACGAGGGCAAGCTGCGCGCGCCAGTGCGCCAGCATGGCATCGACGGCCTCCTGTCCGAGCTTTTTCGCTCCGTCGTAAAAACGGACGGCCGGCGTGCCAAACGTACTGATGCGAACGGGATTAGCCATAGCATGTGTTCCTATAGGTCTTGAGACATGACCATCTTGAGAAGCTTCTGCAACCATTGACGCTCGCACGCAGTCTACGAGGGTTTGCGCCATTGTGCAAGCGAACATGAACTCACGTAAAGACACGGAGGACAAGGACGGAGGGCGAGTCTTCCCACTGCCTTTCCGCCCTCTCCGGTTGAATATTCTCGTGGCGCGGGGCGGCTGCTGCACGGACCCGCCGAAACGGTGTAGAATAGAATAGACAAATGGCGTATCGCGTATTTGTAAGGGATAGAGGTGGCTGCGGAGCGCCGTTGTGCGCCGAGCGCCGACCTGGAGTGGGCATAAGACCGTGCCGGAGTATGTGCCAGGGACAAAAGAAGGCGTAGGGGTCAAGCCGCGCGAGGAGACGAAGGTACCGCGCCGGTACAAGGTGCTGATGCACAACGACGACTACACCACGATGGAATTCGTCGTTCAGGTGCTGCAAGCGGTCTTTCGGCGCCCCCACGCTGACGCGGTGCGCATCATGCTCCGCATTCACAAGGGAGGCGTGGGCGTGTGCGGCGTCTACCCCTCGCAGATTGCCGAAGTGAAGATCGCCGCGGTGCACGACCTGGCCCGTTCGCACGGGTTCCCATTACTGTGCACCATGGAAGAGGAGTGATCGGGCCATGATCAGCCGGTCCGTCGAATTGGCATTGAGCTCCGCCATGCAGGAAGCGCGGCGGCGGCGCCACGAATATTTCTGCGTCGAGCATCTGCTTTACTCGCTCATGGACGACGAGTACGGCCGCGAAATTGTCGAGAATTGCGGGGGCGACCCGGACGCGATCAGGCGCGTCCTCGAGCGCTTTTTCGAGCGCGATCTCGAGAAGGTGCCCCGCGGCGCCGAGAGCCTTCCCGAACAAACGCTGGCGTTCGAGCGCGTAATGCAGCGGGCCATCGCACACGTCCACTACTCAGGCAAGAAAGAACTCGACGCCGGCGACCTGCTGGCGGCCATTCTCGAGGAGGAGGATTCCGACGCCAGTTTCTTCCTGCGTGAGCAAGGCATTGCCCGTCTCGACATTCTGACCTACATTTCGCACGGCATCTCCAAAGAGGAATGGGATGCCGAACCGGAAGAAGATACCGGGGAAGAAGGCGAAGAAACCGAGGAAACCGAAGGCGGCCGGCCCCGCCGCGACCCGCTCGAAGCCTTCACGGTCAATCTTACGGAGCGCGCGCGGAACGGCCTGATCGACCCCCTCATCGGACGCGAGGCCGAATTGCGCCGCACCGTGCAGGTTTTATGCCGGCGCCGCAAGAACAATCCCGTATTCGTGGGAGAACCCGGCGTGGGCAAGACGGCCATCGCCGAGGGACTGGCCCTTCAAATCGTCAGCAGCAAGGTGCCGGCGGTTCTCGAGGGCATCGAGATCCTTCGCCTGGACCTGGCGGCCATGCTCGCCGGTACCCGGTTTCGCGGCGATTTCGAGCAGCGCATGAAGGCGGTGATCGCGGCCCTTGTCCAGCGAAAGAACGTCATCCTTTTTATCGACGAGATCCACACCGTCGTGGGGGCGGGTTCGACGACCGACAGCACCATGGACGCGTCGAACATGCTCAAGCCCGTGTTGGCCTCGGGCGAGCTGCGCTGCATCGGCTCGACCACGTACGAAGAATACAAGCAGACCTTCGAGAAAGACCGGGCCTTGTCGCGGCGGTTCCAGAAGATCGAGATCGCGGAACCAACCATCGAGGAAACCGTGTTGATCCTGCGCGGTCTCAAGCCGCACTACGAGAAGCATCACGGCATCACCTACACCGATACCGCCCTGCGCGCGGCGGCCGAGTTGTCGGCAAAGCACATCAACGACCGCTGCCTCCCCGACAAGGCCATCGACGTCATCGACGAGGCCGGGGCGAGCGTCAAGCTTCTGCCCAAAGGCGCGCGCAAGACCATCCGTCCCGCTGACATCGAAGCGATCGTGGCTGCCATGGCCAAGATTCCCCAGCGGAGCGTTTCGTCTTCGGACCGCGAGCATCTCGCCGTGCTCGAGGCGGAGATGAAGCGCGTGGTGTTCGGACAGGACGACGCGATCCGCGTCGTGGCCACGTCGATCAAGCGTTCCCGGGCGGGGCTTGGCAACGAGGAGAGCCCTATCGGCAATTTCCTGTTCATCGGGCCGACAGGCGTGGGCAAGACCGAGGTCGCACGGCAGCTCGCGGCGGTGATGGGCGTTCATTTCGCGCGGTACGACATGAGCGAGTACATGGAGAAACACGCCGTGGCGCGGCTTATCGGCGCGCCTCCGGGATATGTGGGCTTCGACCAGGGAGGACTGCTGACCGACGAGATCCGGAAACACCCTTATTGCGTTTTGCTTCTTGATGAGATCGAAAAGGCTCACCCCGACATCTTCAACATTCTCCTGCAGGTCATGGACCACGCCACTCTGACGGACAACAACGGCAAACGCGCGGATTTTCGCAATGTGGTTCTCGTGATGACCTCGAACGTGGGCGCGCGTGACATGGCGGCGCGCACCATGGGTTTCGGCGATCGTGAGCTCGAGAGCGGCCAGGGCAAGGCCATGCGCGCGGTCGAGAAGACGTTCAGCCCTGAATTCCGCAATCGTCTCGACGCTATCGTGTCGTTCAACGCTTTGCCCCAGGACATCATCGAGCGCGTTGTAGACAAGTTTATCGGCGAATTGCAGGCCCGGCTCGTGGTGCAGAAGGTCACGCTGGGTCTTACGGACGAAGCCCGCACCTGGCTCGCCAACCACGGCTACGACCCCAAATTCGGCGCGCGGCCCCTCAAACGGCTCATCCAGACCGAGGTCAAAGATCGCCTGAGCGACGAACTGTTGTTCGGAAAACTCGAGAAGGGCGGCCGCGTGCTGATAACCGTCGACGGGGACGCCATCGCCTTCAAGTTTGAAGACGCGTAGGAGAATAGAGTGCGCGAACGCGCGTGCGGACTGTTCATGCCATGCCCATATTCCGATTAACCCGTGAATTAGTGTTTCCGCCGCCGCATCTTGCGGATGAAGACGGCCTGCTCGCCGTTGGCGGCGACCTGCGGCCCGAGCGGCTTCTCGCTGCGTATCAGGCCGGCATCTTCCCGTGGTACTCGGACGGTCAGCCGATCCTCTGGTGGTCGCCGGACCCGCGCATGGTCCTGTTTCCTGATGAGTTTCACTGTTCGCGGAGCCTGTGGAAGACCCTTAAACGGGGCGCGTTCGAGGTCCGTTTCGACACGGCATTCAAGAAAGTCATCGCGGCGTGCGCGGCAGCGCCCCGGAGTTATGGCGAAGGCACCTGGATCACGGGGGCGATGAAACGCGCCTACACGCGATTGCACGAATTGGGTTACGCCCATTCCGTCGAATGCTGGCAGGAGGGGTCCCTCGCCGGCGGACTCTACGGGCTCTCGCTGGGAACATGCTTTTTCGGCGAATCGATGTTCACGCAGGTCACGGACGCATCGAAGGCGGCGCTCTCGGCGCTGGTCGAGCTGTGCCGCGCATGGGACTTCGAATTCATCGACTGCCAGGTTCCGAACGGACATTTGTTGCGCTTGGGGGCGCGCGAGATCCCGAGGCCGGAATTCCTGGAACGCCTTTGCCGCAACCTCGAACAACCCACCCGCCAGGGTTCCTGGCGCTGCGTGGCTGTTAGAACCCGCGCGGTTCGTGACACGGAGTGAGTGGCCCGTTCCAGGAACGGCGTCCCCGGTGTCTTTTTGGCACAGGGCGGGGATTGACGGGGGTGCACCGGCGCATGCGCATGGGGAGCGGCGTCTGTTGGCCAGCCCGGGTGGGGCGTATTGCAGTGCGCCCGCGCGGTCCGCTTTCCCGAAGGAGCATTTTCCTTCGGCTATGATGTATCGTGTTGCCTTGAGATCCAAGCTGAAGGCGGCGCTGCTGAACGCCAGCTGCAACAAGTTCAGTTTCTAAGGAGTGAAAGATGAAGATCATCGTAGGCGCGGATGCATGGGGCGTGGACTTGAAGGACGCCGTGAAACAGCATTTGGCAAAGCACGGTCACGAGGTAGTGGATATCGGGGGTTCGGCGGGTCATGACCGCCCGTATTACGAAGTGGCCGCGGAGGCCGCGAAAAAGCTCCAGGCCGGAACGGCGGAGCGCGCCGTGCTCGTATGCGGCACCGGCATGGGCATGGCCATTGTGGCAAACAAGTTCAAAGGCATATACGCCAGCGTCATCGAAAGCGAATTCACCGCGCGCATGTGCCGCGCCGTAAACAACGCCAACGTGTTGACCATGGGCAGCATGGTGGTCGCCCCGTATGTCGCCATGCAATCCGTGGACGCCTTTCTGGCCACGGAGCACACCCAAGGCCTCGAAGATGTCGCGGATTTCCTCCACACCGCCCTGAAAGAAATCAGGAAGATCGAGGAAAGGTTGTAGGAGGCAGCCCTCAGCCATTCCGTCCACGGCTGAGGCGCGGGAAGGAGGGCAAAGGCGGGCGCGTGTCTCGCGACACAAGGGATGGGCCCCAGCGCTAGCCTTGGACATCCTTGAGCGTGCCGATGGGGCGGACATTCTTGCCCGTGACGCCGGTGCGGGCGTCGCCGAGGTCGTTGCGGGCTTTCTCGGCGAGTTCGTGGAGGCGTTTGACGACGTCGGGATGGTCCTTGTGGACCGATTTCTGCTCGCCGGGGTCGACGTCGAGATTGTAGAGGGCCTCGGGCATGGGGGTATCGAGGTTGGGGGTGCGGCGGTAGATGTCTTCGTCGCGCAGGGTGGTTTCGAGGCGCAGCTTCCAGTTACCGCTGCGTACCGCGTGAAGTTCGTTGCCGAAATAGTAGTAAAACGCTTCGTGAGGCGTTTTCGCGCCGGGTTCGCTGAGTATGGGCCAGATGTTTCTGCCGTCGATGATGCGGTCCTGGGGCACTTGAAGCCCGGCGAGGTGCGCGAACGTCGGATAGATGTCCATCGACGTAGCGATTTCGCCGGAGACGAGTCCCGCGGGGATATGCCCGGGCCAGCGCACGATACAGGGGACGCGCATGCCTCCTTCGTAGGTGGTGCCTTTACCGGCGCGCCAGGGGGTCGCGTTTCCGCCATCCTCGCCCTTGATGTACCAGGGTCCGTTGTCGGAGGTGAACAGGACCAGGGTGTCGCTGTCGAGGCCGAGTTCCTTGAGCGTGTCGAGGATTTGGCCGGCGCCCCAGTCGATGGTTTCGATGACGTCGCCGTACAGCCCGCCTTCGGACTTGCCCCGGAACCGGCCGGAGACGAACAGCGGCACATGAGGCATGCTGTGGGGCACGTAGAGGAAGAACGGCACGTCTTTGTGGCCGCGTATGAACTGGACGGCTTCTTCGGTGTAGCGCTCGGTGAGGGTTTCCTGGTTGACGTCCGTCTCGATGGTTTCGGTGCCGCGAATGAGGTACACGGGGGGCATGTCGTTGCTGTAGGGCAGGCCGAAGTAGTAGTCGAACCCGTGGTTGGGCGGGAGGAACGGCGGCAGGTGGCCGAGATGCCATTTGCCGATGCAGCCCGTGGCGTACCCGGCGTTCCTGAGCAGTTCGGCGAGCGTGATTTCGCTGGGATGCAGGCCGAAGGGCGAGTCTTGGCGCATGACATGATGGGGCGGCGCGGTCAGGTCGCCTTCGTGGCGGGGGATGGCCGCGAGCCCGACGCGCTGGGGATAGCAGCCGGTCAACAGGGCCGCGCGCGATGGCGTGCATACCGGCGCGGCGGAATAGAAGCTGGTCAGGCGGGCGCCTTCGGCGGCCATGCGGTCGAGGTTGGGGGTTTTGATGCGTCTCGAGCCAAAACACCCGGCGTCGTTATAGCCTTGGTCGTCGGTGAAAATGATGACGAAGTTCGGCGGGCGCTTCGGGGCTTGAGCGCGGCTCGTGCGGGTGAAGGAAGCCACAAGGCCCGCGGCGGCGGCGCTGCCAAGGTACATGAATCTCCGTCGAGAAATGGTGTTGGCGCGCATGACGATCGCCTCCCCGTGCCTGAGCTTCTGATAGTAGTCAGGGTAGTGGCTCGGACCCCTTATTGGCAGAGTTCGAACACGCCGGCAGCGCCCATGCCCCCGCCGATGCACATGGTCACCAGCCCGTACTTCACGCCCCGCCGCTTCATCTCGTGCAGGAGTTGGACCGTGAGCTTCGCGCCGGTGCACCCGAGGGGGTGTCCCAAAGCGATGGCGCCGCCGTTGACATTGACCTTCTCGGGGTCGAACTTCATTTCGCGCACGACATAAAGGCACTGTGAGGCAAAGGCCTCGTTGTTTTCGATGAGGCCGAGGTCGCCGGGCTTGATGCCCGCCTGCTCGCAGGCTTTCGGGATGGCTTCGAGCTGGGCGGGTCCCAGGAATCGCGGGTCGCCCGCGGCAACCGCGTAGCCGCGAAGGCGCGCAAGGGGCGTCAGCCCGAATTCATCCAGCGTTCTCTTGTTCATGAGACACACGGCCGCCGCGCCGTCGCTTGTCTGACTCGAGTTGCCCGCCGTGCAGAAGCCGCGCTCGGGCGTGGCAAACGCGGGTTTCAGCTTCGAAAGGGCCTCCATCGAGGTATCCCGCCGGGGCCCCTCGTCGGTGTCGAACCATACGGACCCGTTTGGCGCGGGCACGTCCAGAGGCACGATCTCGTCGACGAACAGACCCTTATCAATAGCATTGACTGCACACTGATGGCTGCGCAAGGCCCACTCGTCCAACTGTTGCCGGCCGATCTTGAACTCGCGGGCCACATTGTCGCCGCAAAGGCCCATGCCGATATAGACTTCGGGCCGCACCCGCGTCAGCTCAGGGTTGGGTTCGTATTTCAATCCGCCCATCGGGATAGCGCTCATGGACTCGACGCCCCCCGCCACGGCCGCATCGAGCAGGCCCGCCTCGAGCTTCGCCCCCACGATGGCTTGGGCCTCGAGACCCGACGAGCAGAACCGGTTGATGGTAATCGCGGGCACACTGTCGGGAATGCCCGCGCGCGCCTGGGCCACGCGGGCAACGTTCATTCCCTGGCATCCTTCCGGAAAGGCGCATCCCAGGACAATGTCCTGAACGCGGCCGGCGGGCACGCCCGCCCGGTCAACGACTTCCTTGACGACCGCGGCCGCCATCTCGTCCGGCCGGTAATTCGCCAGTGTGCCCTTTTTTGCTTTGCCGATGGCCGTGCGCACGGCCGAAACGACGTACACATTCTGCATTGCCTTATCCTCCTACCGCCCGGGGCGCCGGCCTGGGCTGAACGGGCGTGCTGTTCACGAGCATCATTGACATCCGCTCTCGATGCGGCTAGTTCCGCAAGGGTTTGCCTGTCTGCAGCATGTATTGCATTCGCGCCCGGGTTTTTTCCGTGCCGCACAGCGAAAGCATGGATTCGCGTTCGAGGTCGAGCACGTCCTGCTCGGTCATCTCCTGTCCGGGCAAGCGGTCGCCGCCCGTTAGCGTTCTGGCCAGGTGCTCGGTGATGAGCGCATCATGTTCGGTCGCCCAGCCCGACAATTGCATCTGATACACCACTGAGCGGAATGCGGCCCGGACCGATTCGCCCAACACGGCCAGTTTCGCGGGTTTCGGCGGGATATACCCGGCGATAACGAGGCTTCGGCAGACATCCTTGGCCCGTTTGACCTGATGGTGGTCGTTGATGCATACAAACTCGTTCTCGGTCAGGTACCCCAGCTTGATCAGTTCGGGGCCGCTCGTGCTGACCTTCGCCATGCCGATGGTTTCGAAGGCGCGGCGCACGTAGGGGAACGGGTCGCCTTGGACCACCGTTTCGGGCACGTACGCAAGGGCGCGGCGCAGCATTTCCTTGGTGCCGCCGCCGGCCGGGATGATGCCCACGCCCGCTTCGACGAGGCCGCCGTACGTCTCCGCCGCCACTACCGCCCGGGCCGCGTGCTGGCTCATCTCGATGCCGCCCCCGAACGTGTAATGATGCGGCGCCGCCACCACGGGGCCCCGGCAGAAGCGCATGGCCATGTTGGTATTCTGAAAGACGGAGATAATGTTGCTCAGGGAAGCCCAATCGTTCTGCATCGCATATCCGAGCACCATGAACAGATTCGCGCCGGCCGAGAAGTGCTCGCCCTGGTTGGCCACGATCATCCCCTCGAAAACGCCTTCGTTGACCAGGCTTACCCCCGCGTTCAGCATCTCGAGCAGGTCGCCGTCGATGGTATTCATTTTGTTGTGGAACTCAGCGCAGAGAATCCCGTCGCCCACATCGATCAAACTGCAGCTTTCGGTCTTCCTGACCGTCTTGTTGCCCGCCTTAAGGTCTTTCAGAAAAAAGGCCGCGGGATTGCGCGCGACCTCCTTGTAGCCATTCGACGCGAGGTCGAAGAACATTCTCTTTCCATTTTCGTACTTGTAGAACGATTCGCCTCCGGCTTGGAGGAGGGCTTTGGCGATGCCCGGCAGGGGCAGACCCTCAGCCGCCATACGGTCGCATACATACTTGACGCCGAGTGCGTCCCAGGTCTCGAAGATTCCGATGCTCCACGCGAACCCCCACTTCACTGCGTTGTCGATGCTGACGATATCGTTCGCAACCTCGGGGATGCGGTTGGCGGCGTAGATCGCCATGTTAGCGAACAGTCTCCACACGAACTTCGAACCCTCGTCCCCGCCGGTGTGCATGATGCGCACCTTTTCCTCGGGGTCCTCCGTGCCGCGCGCCGCTCCGATGCAGTCGAACTTCGTCTTGCTCTGGGGCTTATACTCGAGGGTGGCCACGTCAAGCGAGAGGATGATGCGCTTGCCCTTCTCGTCGCGTTCGTCGGTCTTCTTGAAGAACCCCGCTCCGGTCTTCTCGCCGAGCCGGTTACTGTCGATGAGTTTCTCCAGCCAGGGCTCCGGCCGGAACAGTTCGCGCTGCTCGTCGTCAGGGCAGCCGTTGTACACGTTTCCGATCACGTGGACGTAGGTATCCAGCCCGACAAGGTCGCAGGTCCGGAACGTGGCGGACGAGGCGTGCCCGATGATGGGGCCGGTCAGGTTGTCGACATCTTCGACCGTGAGCCCGTGTTTCGGAAACTCGCGCATGATGAATTGGCATGCGTACGTCAATATGCGGTTGGCAACGAAATTAGGGGTATCCCTGGCCATCACGATACCCTTGCCGAGGACGTTCTCCGCGAAACGTTTCAGGGTCTCGACCACCTCGGGCAAGGTGTCTGGCCCCGGGATGATCTCGAGCAGTTTCAGGTATCGCGGCGGGTTGAAGAAGTGGGTGCCCAGAAAGTGTTTCCGCATGTCGCCGTCCATGACTTCCGTCATGGAGCGCACGAGGATGCCGCTCGTATTGGTGCTGATGATCGAACCGGGCCGCCGGTGCTTCGACGCCTCCCCGAGCACCTTCTTCTTGATTGCCAGGTCTTCCTTGACCACCTCGATTACCCAATCCGCCTCGGCAATCCTCGGAAAATCGTCCTCGAAATTGCCGATTTCGATAAGGTCCGCGTACTCAGGGAGATACACCGGAGCCGGTTTCGTCTTCAATAACGCGGCCTTGCTGGCCGCCGCAAAACTGTTGCGTTTTGCCGGGTCTTTTCTCTCCTCAGCGGTCAGGCTGGGCGAAACGATGTCGAGCATCACAGACGGAACACCACAATTCGCCAAGTGCGCGGCGATCGCACCTCCCATCACCCCCGACCCCAGCACGGCTACACGCTTGATGTCGTCCATAAGACTCGTCTCCTTCCACCAATACGCGCCTATGCGGACACAGCCGCCCGCACTACATCGTCTGGAATCCGGCAACGTCCCCGCCGGGGATGCCGCCTCAGGCAGGTGGCCGCAGCTCTGTGCACCGCCGGCACGCAACCTGCTGGGATCGCACCAATTAAGCCCTTGACAGCCCCAGACTCGCCCATCGTACCTTACTGGCTGAAAACGGGTCAAGGTTGAACTGCGAAAACGTAGCAAGCCCGCCTTTTTTGTGAGTTCAGACGGAATACCAATGGAATACCAAACAAAAACATGGTAAACTCTTGTCATGTGAGACCGCGCGGCGGGGAGATGCCGGGCGGTCCAGAGGCATGGCAGCCATTCGTCTGCATGGGGAGTCCAGTGAACAGAACTGGAGCGCTGCAGTAGCAGCATGTTCAGGAGGGAGATTCTTATGCGCCTCGCCAGAAAGCTTTCCGTCGTTCTCGCGATTGCCCTTGTGCTCGCAATCGCAACAGGCTGTTCAACTTTCCACCCGAAGACCTCGGCTGCGGACGTCAAGGTAAAAACCCATGACTTCAATGGAATCGACTTTGTATGGGTACCGCCAGGGAATTTCCAGATGGGCGCTGCGACGGAGGAGGCCGGCAGCCAGCCCAATGAAGGGCCTGTTCACACGGTTACCTTCGAAAACGGTTTCTGGATCAGCCGCCGCGAGATCAGCCAACAGGAATATGCCCTTGTCATGGATGACCATCCCTCGCCCGAGAAAAACGATGAGATGCCCGTGACAAACGTCAGCTGGTTGGATGCCATGGCCTTCTGCGCGAAGCTGTCGGCGGACAGCGGCGCGGCCTATTGCCTGCCTACCGAGGCGCAGTGGGAATACGCAGCCCGCGCTGGCGCCAGCACGGCGTACCACTTCGGCAACGACCCGTTGCTGCTCGACGTGTATGACTGGTACGCCGTCAATGCGCCGGAAAAAGCGGTCCAGTATCCGGGGCAGAAAGCGCCCAACCGCTGGGGCCTGTATGACGTGCACGGCAACCTCAGCGAATGGTGCTACGACGTCTATGCCGAAGATTACTACCAGCAGAGCTGTTCGACCGCTCCCACAGGACCCGAGCAAGGCGTATCGCGGGTGGTGCGCGGCGGATGCGTCAAATCCAAAGCCGACGAATGCCGCCTCGCAGCCCGGGGCCATGCGGCGCCCGAAGCGAAGAGTCCGACCGTAGGGTTCCGCATTGTCCGCGAGAAGCTGCCCACGTGGCCGAGATACTATCCCCCAGTCAAGTAACAGGAACAGCACGCGACATATCCGATAGGAAACCATGCCCTCCGCGTCCTGCTCGCGGGGGGCATTTGCTTCGAGGCCCCGCGGCCGAACCGTGTTTGCGCAAACCGCTGAAACCCGGCGGGGCCGGGTGGGTGGCCCATTCTTGGGCCCGGTATGCGCTAAAGGACGGCGCGTGTTCGATTTGACCGCTCTTCCCGTTTCTTGCTAAACTTGTGGATCTGCCCATCTGCGATGGGCAAATTCACGACGAAAGGACGTTGTAGAAACAATGGCAGAAGAACGGAAACAACCCACGGATGCACAAGAGGTGCAGCAAACGGCGATGGACGCGGCCCAGGCCGTCGAAAACCCCGACGAGGGCATGGAAACCTTCTCGATAGAGCAGATGGAGGCTTTCTATGACAAGTCGATCGCCAGCTTCAAAGAGGGGGAGGTCGTACGCGGCCGGATTGTAGAGACGACAGACGATTTCGTGCTGGTCGACATCGGGTACAAGAGCGAGGGGGCGATCCCCATCTATGAATTCCCTGACCCGTCGAGCATCATCATCGGCGAAGAATTTGACGTGTATATCGAGCAACCCGAAGACGACGACGGGATGCCGGTCCTGTCGAAGACCAAGGCCGACAAAATAAAGAACTGGGCGCATATCCAGGAAGTCTATGAGCGCGACGGGGTCATCGAAGGCCGAATCGTTCGCCGGGTGAAAGGTGGCCTCAAGGTGGACATCGGCGTGGACGCGTTCATGCCGGCCAGCCAGTTGACCTGGCGGCCCACGAGCGACCTCGACCGCTTCATTGGCGCTACGATGGAAGTCAAGATCATCAAGCTGACGAAACGGCGCCGCAACGTGGTGGTCAGCCGCCGCAAGCTCCTCGAAGAGCAGCGCGCGGGCGAGAAGGCCAGACTGTTGTCGACCATCGAGGTCGGACAGATCATCCCGGGCGAAGTCAAGAACATCACCGATTTCGGGGCGTTTGTTGACGTTGGCGGCATCGACGGCCTGTTGCACGTGACCGACATGTCCTGGGGCCGGGTGAAACACCCGTCGCAGGTGGTCTCCGTCGGCGACAAGATTCAGGTGATGGTGTTGAACTTCGACCCCGATTCGGAGCGCATAAGCCTGGGTCTGAAGCAGAAGACCGAGAATCCGTGGAAGACCGCGACCGACCGCTATCCCATCGGCGGCGTCGTGCGCGGGAGAGTGGTCAGCATGACCGACTACGGCGCGTTCGTCCAGCTCGAGGATGGGATCGAGGGCATGGTCCACGTCAGCGAAATGAGCTGGACCCGCCGCGTGCGGCATCCCAACGAGGTGATGAGTCTCGATCAGCAAGTCGACGTAATGGTGCTCAACGTGGATCCCGAAGCGGAGAAGATCGCGTTGGGTCTCAAGCAGACGCTGCCGAACCCGTGGCGCGAAATTGAGGAGCGGTACCCGGTCAATTCGACGGTTACGGGGACCGTCCGCAACCTCACCGATTACGGCGCGTTTGTCGAAATCGAGGAGGGGATCGACGCGCTGCTGCACGTGAGCGATATTTCCTGGACGAAGAAGGTGAACCACCCGTCCGAGATGCTCGAGCGCGGTCAGCAGATCCGGGTGAAGATTCTCAGCATCGACCCCAACAACGAGAAGATCAGTGTCGGCCTGAAACAGCTTGAATCGGATCCGTGGCAGTCTGTCGTCGAACGGACGCCTATCGGCGCCCACGTGGAAGTCGAGATCGCCAAGCTGGTGAGTTTCGGCGCGTTCGCGAAGCTCGACAACGGGGTCGAGGGTCTGATTCACGTGAGCGAGTTGTCCGATGAGCGCGTTCAAAAGCCGGAGGAGGTCCTCAATGTAGGGGATACCGTGCTGGCGAAAGTCATCAGCATCGATCCGGTCGAGCGCAAGATCGGCCTGAGCATCCGTGAATACAAGCGCGACATCGAGCAGGGCATCACGTCCGAGTACGCCGCCAGCGGCACCGCATCGGTGAGTATAGGCGAGGTTCTGGGCGACGCCGTGCCCAAATCGCTGTTGCGTGGCGCGCTGGACCCCAGCGAGGCGGCCAATGAACTGCTGAAAGAGGATAGCGCGGGCGCCCCGCAGGCCTCGCAGCCAGAGCCTTCGGCGGAAGCCCCGGCCGAGACCGACTCCGGCGCGGAACCTTCCGCTGTTGAAGAGGAAAACACCAAGGAATCCTGACCTTTGTTCGGGATGGTTGCCCAATCGTAATCCGAGAGAGCGTTGTGCCGCGGTACGGCGCTCTTTTCGCATATGGGCACGCTATCTTGACACAGGTCCGGCCCGGGGCCGGGCGGACGGCACGCGCCGTTCCGCGGCGTATCGGAAAACAGCGTAACGTAACTAATGACAGGGGACGCCGGTCTCCTGAATGATTCAGAACCGTGCGCGAGGACAGAGTTCCTGGCGCGATTCAGGGAGCACCATATGAGCACCGCAAGAAACCGCACACACAAACTCGCCGGCGCCGAGATGAGCGGCGCCGAGACCATCATTCAGGTGTGCGCGGACGAAGGGGTCGACACCATATTCGGCTATAGCGGCGGCGCCATTTTGCCAACGTACGACGCCATCTTCCGCTACAACCAGATGCGGAACGCAAAAGAACAGATCCGGCTTATCGTGCCGGCAAACGAACAGGGGGCGGGGTTCATGGCGGCGGGGTATGCCCGGGCCAGCGGCAAGGTGGGCGTGCTCATGGTTACGTCGGGTCCCGGCGCGACAAATACCGTGACCCCCATTCGCGACTGCATGGCGGATTCCATTCCCGTAGTCATGATCAGCGGGCAGGTGCCCTGCGCGGCCATTGGAAGCGATGCGTTCCAGGAAGCGCCGGTATTCAATATCATGAGCGCGTGTTCGAAACACGTGTTCTTGTGCAAAGACCCCGGCAAACTTGAAGAGACCATGCGCACGGCGTTCAAGCTCGCCCGCAGCGGGAGGCCCGGACCCGTTGTCGTCGATGTGCCGAAAGACGTGCAGAACGCCGTCCAGCCCTTCAAAGGCGCCGGATACCTGACCTTCCGCGGGTACGAGCAGCGGATGGCCGCACTGAGTGCTTCGCGCATTTCAAAGGAGCATGCCGCCAAGTTTTTCAAGATGCTCGAAGGCAGTGCCCGGCCCCTGATCTACGCCGGGGGAGGCGTCATAACCGCCAACGCCGCCATGGAACTTCGAAAGTTCGCAAAACGCTTCAACATCCCCGTCGTCACCACCTTGATGGGGATCGGCAGCATGGATACGGCCGACGAACTCTCTCTTCACATGCTCGGAATGCACGGCACGGCGTACGCCAACTACGCCGTCGAGGACTGCGACTTTCTGCTGGCCGTCGGCGCGCGGTTCGACGACCGCGTAGCGGGCAAGGTGGACGCATTTGCGCCCAGAGCCAAGCACATGGCGCACATCGACATCGACGCTGCCGAGATTGGAAAGGTGAAGGCGGTCGATTGGGCGCACGTCGGCTGCGCCAAACAGGCCCTTCAGGACCTGCTCGCCCACGGCAGGCGCTTCAAGAAGGATTTCTCGAGATGGGTGAACTACGTTAATGTGCTGAAGAAGAAGCACCACCTCAACTATGACCGCGAAAGCAAGCTGATTCAGCCGTACGAGGTGATCGAGTTTCTCAACGAGATCACCCAGGGCGAAGCCATCGTGTGCACGGGAGTGGGCCAGCATCAGATGTGGTCCGCCCAGTATTGCCGGCTGCACCATCCCCGTTCCTTCATCACCTCGGGCAGCATGGGCACCATGGGATTTGGGCTGCCCGCATCTATCGGCGCGCAGGTGGCGTCTCCCGGCCGAACCGTTATCGATATCGACGGCGACGGCAGTATCCGGATGAACCTGGGCGAGCTCGAGACGCTCACCACCTACAATGTGCCGGTCAAAATACTGCTTCTGAACAATCTCGGCGACGGCATGGTGCGGCAATGGCAGTCCATGTACTTCGGCGAGCGTTACTCGGGCACCGACAAGTCCCTTCACCGGAAAGATTTCGTTAAAGCCGCCGAGGCGGACGGTTTCACCTTTGCCCAGCGCCTCACCAAACGCACCGACATGAAGAAGGTGCTGAAAAAGTTCGTGACCCACAACGGCCCGGCGCTCCTCGAGGTCATGATCGATCCGTACGCCAAAGTGTTCCCGATGGTCGGCCCCGGGCTGGGCTACGGAGAGATGATCACCGGCGAATTCATTGTCCCGCGCGAAACGCCCCCCAAAGAACAGCGAACCGAAGAAACCGACATGATGAGAATCCCCGAGTTGTTCTGAGAGACGCGGCCGTGACGTGCACTGCGCCGCGCCGTACCAGGGTTGCCCATGCCCAAGGGTCACAAACGGTCCAAGGGACCCAAAGATCCGGTGGCGGCCAAAGCGGTTATCGAACACGGAACCGGCGGCGTCCGCCATGGTTCCCTGCACCGCCATGAAGGCTTCGCGGACGCACCCCCGCCGGCACCCGTCCTGTCAGGCCGGCGCAAGCCCCGCAGAGGGAAGGCGCCCCCGGTGGATTGAGGCGTTTCGGCTGCACTACAATGGGCATTCGCAGAAACCTTGGCCGAGGAACGAGCACGTGCATGACCTGACTGTCCTTACTCTGGTGCCAAACGCGGGAGACCGCCTGGCGCGCTGTCTCGAGAGCGTCCAGTGGGCAAACGACATCTTCTGTGTGATCGACCCGAAGACCACCGACGGGTCTGACGCGGTCGCGCGGGAATATACCGAGCACGTCTGTGCTCACGAATACGTGAACGCGGCCGCTCAGCGCAATTGGGCTATCCCGCAGATCGAAACCGAGTGGACCCTCGTCCTGGACGCCGACGAATGGGTCTCGCCCGAACTGGCGGCGCGCATCCAGGAAGTCATCAAGGACCCCGGCAGTTGCGACGGGTACGACGTGAAGCGGATGTCTTATTTCATGGGCCGCTTGATGCGGCGTTGCGGATGGGAGCGCGACTACAATGTGCGGCTGTTTCGCACGAAGAAGGGCCGCTACCTCGACCGCCGCGTCCATTCGAAGGTCGTGGTCGACGGAACCATGGGCCGGCTCGACGAGGTGATGTATCACGACACCTACCGTGATTTCGACGAGTATTTCGAGACGTTTCAGCGATTCACCACGTGGGGCGCCGCGGACCTTTTCGAGAAGGGCAAACGCGCGTCGCTGTTCGATCTGACGCTCCGCCCCGCATCGCGCTTCCTCAAGATGTACGTCATTCGGAGGGGATTTCTTGACGGATACCACGGCGCCGTGCTCAGCATGCTCGGCGCCTTCTCGGTTTTCATGAAATACGCGAAACTGTGGCATTTGGGCAGAACCGAGGCCGGTTCCCGTCCGCCGGGAAACCCCGGCAGAGGTTGCGGGGATTGACCCGGGGCGAGCGGCGTTCGGAGCCAGACGGGCCCGTCCCGGATTCCTGTACCACAGGGTCTCGGTTTCGGCGAAGGCATAAGCGTTTACCGGAGGTATTTGTTATGCGAGAGGTCATGCTGTGTGTGTTGGCAACGGTGACAGGCGTTGCGGGGGCGGCTGCCGCCCAGGAACCGGCGCTGTGGCTGAATCCGCTGTGCCAGACGCTCGAGCTTCCCTACAACGGCCCGTTCGAGCAGCTCGACGACGGCACGCTGCTGGTCATCGACAGAAACGTGTTGCGCAAGAGTACCGACGGCGGTTCGACGTGGGAGGACGTCAGCGGCGAGATTACTCCGGGGCTCGACATCAACTACGGCGGCCACCCCGGCCAGTTTCTGCAGACCCGCAACGGGACCGTCGTCGTGGCGTATCTTGATTTCACCAACTACGTTTTCAGTTGGAACGACGAGAAGGCCGCACCGAATCCCGAGTGCCGCCTGGAACTTTGGGCCATCCGCAGCACCGACGGCGGAAAGACCTGGACCGATAAACAGCAGCTGTTGCCGGGCTACAACGCCGATTTCATGGGCTTCATCCAGCTCGAGTCGGGCCGGTTGGTGGCCACGGTCGAACATCTCGATCCGGACCTGTGCCGCTGGGTGGTCATGTCGTTCTTCTCGGACGACGAAGGCAAATCCTGGCAGCACGGCAACGTCATCGACCTCGGCGGGCACGGCCACCACGACGGCGCGGTCGAGCCGTGCGTCGCCCCGCTGAGCGATGGACGGCTCCTCATGTTCATCCGCACGGGATTGGGCCAGTTCTGGTACGCCTACTCGGAGGACGGCGGCAAGTATTGGCGGACCATCAAGCCGAGCGGCATCGATGCCAGCAGTGCGCCGGGCTGGGTCGAACGGCTCAAGAGCGGCCGCCTGGTCTTTGTCTGGAACCGTTCGAAACTCGAGGGCGCCGAAAAGACGACCTCGTTCTGGAGCGGCCAGGCTCATGAAGTGCCGGCGCCCGGCCACCGCGAGGAGCTGTCCATTGCTTTCTCCGAAGATGACGGCCAGACCTGGACCGCGCCCGTCGTGCTGATGCGCGTACCCAACGGCCAGTTGGCGTACCCGTACGTTCTCGAACGCACCCCGGGCGAGTTATGGGTGATGACCCGCTACACCTTCCTCGAAGGCGGCAAGCCGGCCCCGCCCGTCAAGGTCCGCATTCTCGAGAAGGATTTCGTTAAACCCAGGGAATAGGGTGGAAAACCACGGCCAGAATACGGGCAGAGCGATGGATTGCGCGGTTACATTCGAAGTCGAGGCCAGGGACCCGGGCTGTGGGGCGCGGGCGGGCCGCCTTCACACCCCTCACGGCCCCGTCGAGACGCCCGTGTTCATGCCCGTGGGCACGCAGGCGTCCGTAAAAGCCGTTACCCAGGAGGAACTGCGCGCTCTCGGAGCGCAGATCATTCTCGCCAACGCTTACCACCTCTATTTGCGCCCGGGGACCGAGCTCCTCGAAGACGCGGGCGGATTGCACCGGTTCATGGGCTGGGACCGGGCCATTTTGACCGACTCCGGCGGGTTTCAACTGTTCAGTCTCGCGGAATTGAGCACAGTCTTGCCCGAGGGGGTAACGTTTCAGAGTCACATTGACGGTTCCCGCCACACGCTGACTCCCGAGAGCGCCGTGGACGTGCAGATCGCCATCGGCTCCGACATCATGATGTGCCTGGATGAATGCACGGGGTACCCCGTCGGCGAGGACGTGGCGGCGGAGTCCATGCGCATGACCGCCGAGTGGGCGGCGCGATGCAGACAGCGCTGGGTCGAGCGCGAGGCGGCGAATCAAGCGCTGTTCGGCATAATCCAGGGCAGCACGTTCGAGCATCTGCGCCGCGAGAGCGTCGAACGCACCCTGGCCCTCGATTTTCCGGGCTACGCCATCGGGGGGGTCAGCGTGGGCGAAGGCAAGGAAACCATGGTGCGCGCCGTGGAATGGACCGCCCCGCTGCTTCCTGAGGAAAAGCCCCGTTACCTCATGGGGGTTGGGCCGCCGGAGGACATCCTCGACGCGGTCGAGCGCGGGGTGGACATGTTTGACTGCGTCATGCCCACGCGCAATGCGCGCAACGGCTGCCTGTTCACGTCGCAGGGTAAACTCAACATCAGAAACCAGAAATACCAGCGCGATTTCGGGCCGTTGGACCCTGCGTGCCGGTGCCCGGTGTGCGCGTCTTACAGCAGGGCCTATCTGCGGCACCTGTACATGGCGCGTGAGATATTGTCGCTTCGGCTGAATACTTTACACAACCTTTTCTTTATGCTACACTTATCCGCTGCGATGCGCGAGGCAATCCGCGCCGGACGCTTTGGCGAGTTCAAGGCCTCCTTCCTCCAGGATTACCAGGCCTGAGGGGGCTTTTCTGTTTCCAAAACGGAGGATCGTACGTCGTGTGGAGATTGTTCTACCTTGGTGAGGCGGCTCAGGGAGCGGCGCAAAATGGCACGGAAGCGCCTCAAAGCCCCCTCGGACTTTTTGGAAGTCCGCAGATTCTCATGATTGTCGCCATGGTTGCGATTTTCTATTTCCTGATGATTCGCCCCAATACCAAACGGGAAAGAGAGCGCCAGTCCATGCTCTCGAGTCTTTCCAAAGGCGATGCGGTTGTGACTGCCGGAGGCATCCATGGGACCATCGTCGGAATCACCGAAAAATCGGTCGTGCTGCGCGTCAGTGACGACCCGCCCGTGAAGATGGAGTTCCAGCGGAGTTCCATTTCACGGGTAATGCCCAAAGATTCCGGCAATGGTGACGAGTAATTGCGCATGTTGCGCTGATTCGCCGCGTGGAGCGCGGCCCATGGAGATGTTCCAATGAAGAATCCGACCTTGCGAGCCATCATCATTATCGCATCCTTGATTTGGGGCGCCATATACATCTATCCCACGATCGGGTGGATGACCCTCAGCCCCGAGGCGCGCGAGCAGCGCCTCGCCACATGGAAACAGGAAGACCTCGAGACCCGGAAACCTGAATTCTTCCGCGACACCTGGGCCGGTATCCGCCGCTGGTCGCAGTTCAACAAGGATTGGGTGATCAACCTCGGCCTGGACATCCAGGGCGGCATCAACATGATTATCGGTTTCGACATAACCAAGGCCGACCCCCAGATAATGGCCAGTTTCCCGGAGAATTGGACGCAGGCGGACATCGTCAAGCATTTTCAGGAACAGACTCTGCGCACCATCGAGCGCCGCGTGTTCGAATTCCAGTCTACCGAGCCCATCATCGCCCGTCTGGGTGATGACAAGATCCAGGTGCAGCTTCCGGGCGAGAAAGACCTGGACCGCGCGCGCGACCTCATCTTCAAATCGGCGTACCTGACGTTCCATCTCGTGGCCATGCCCGACGAACAGGAACAGGTGTTCCTCGCGATCGACAAGTATTTCGAGAAGAACAGCAACAAGGATTTCCTGGGGTTGATGCAGAAACCCGTCGAGGGTCCCTATCTCTGGATCCCCAAGGAAAACATCGAGAAGGTCCGTGCCTTGGTCGAGGAAGCCCGCAAGGTGGCAGGGCTGATTCCCGAAGGCAGAGACATCGGCTTCAGCGGCGAGCCGAAAGCCTGGGAACCCCATCAGGTGTACAGGATATACCTGATGAACAAAGACCCTGATTTGACCGGGTCGGGCCTGCAGCAGGCCTATGCGCGCGTCGATGACAGCAGCCCGCAGGGCAACTACATGATCCTGTTCCAGTTCAACACCGACAGCGGCAGCCGTATGGGCCAAGTAACCGAGGCAAACCGCGGCAAACCCCTTGCTATCGTCATCGACGACCAAGTCGAATCAGCGCCAACCATTCAGGACCGCATCACGACAAGAGGCCAGATCACCGGCGGCTTCAGCCGGGAAGAGGCGGTGGACCTCGCCATCGCGCTGCGCTCGGGTTCCATGCCCGCGCCGCTCGTCGAGGAATCGAGCGCCCAAGTGGGCGCGAGTCTGGGCCGCGACCTTATCCGGCGCGGCGTGACCTCGTCGATCCTGGGCGTCGTGGTTGTGGTGGTGTTCATGCTGATTTACTACAGGTGGGCGGGGATCGTGGCCGACATCGCCCTTGTGATGAATGCCATATTGCTGCTCGCCGCGCTGGCCTATTTCAAATCCACTTTGACGCTCCCCGGCATCGCGGGCTTGATCCTGACCGTTGGTATGGCCGTGGACTCGAACGTGCTCATTTATGAGCGCATCCGCGAGGAGCTGCGCAACGGCCGGTCGTTGCTTGCTGCGGTGGACAGCGGCTTTGACCGCGCCGCGGTGACTATCCTGGACGCCAACATCACGACGCTGATTGCCGCCGCGGTGCTGCTGCAGTTCGGCACGGGGCCCGTCGTAGGTTTCGCCGTGACCCTCAGTATCGGCGTCTGCACGAGCGTGTTCACGGCCCTGATCGTGAGCCGCGCCATCATGGACTTCCTTACGAGCCGCAAGATCATCACCAAGCTCAATATGCTCAGCGTGATCGATCCCGACTCCAAGATCCGCTTCATGGAACGCCGGAACGTCGCCATTGCCGCCAGCTGCATCGCAATTGTGATTGGCGTCATCTTATTTGCGCTTCGAGGCAACGAGAACTTCGGTGTAGACTTCATGACCGGCACCAACATGATCGTCTCCCTCGATGCAAATGATTCTATCGCCGATGAGGACGTCCGCGAGCGGCTTTCAGACGCGGGGTTCGAGAGTCCGGTCGTGCAGCTGTACGAGAATGAAGATATCGATATACCCGGCACGCAGTTCCTGATTCGCGTCAGCGAAGTGACCCAGTCCGAGCAGGCGGCGGGCACGCCGGAGGCCGGGGCGCCCGTGGAGGGCCAGACGCCGCCGGAAAGCGCGGCCGGGAATGGCGAAGTCGTTACCGTGTCGCAACGCATCGCGGATGCCCTTGCGGATCTGAGCACCGACCCGAGCCAAATGGTGCAGCGCGTCGACACCGTAGGACCCGCGGTGAGCGCCCAACTGCGGCGCGACGCCCTGTTGGCGGTTCTGTATTCGATGTTCTTCATTGTGCTGTACCTGTGGTTCCGGTTTGAGTTGAAGTTCTCGATCGGCGCGGTGGTCGCGCTGGCGCACGACGTGTTGATTACGCTCGGGGTGTTTGCGCTGTTGCACCGCCAGATCAACCTGCCGGTCGTGGCGGCGATCCTGACCATCATCGGCTATTCGCTGAACGACACGATCGTGGTGTTTGACCGCATTCGCGAAGCGTTGAGACTGTATCGCGGACGCGGCATGACCTACGCCGAGATCATGAACCTGAGCATCAACCAGACGTTGAGCCGCACACTGCTCACCTCGCTGACCACCTTGTTCGTTACGGTGGTGTTGCTCATCTTCGGCGGCGACGCGATCTTTGATTTCGCGTTGGCGCTGACCGTCGGCATCATTGTCGGGACCTATTCGTCGATCTTCATTGCAAGCCCGATCACCTACTATATCCAGAAATACTGGAGCAAGAGCCTGGTGTCTGGCTCGGCGCCTGCTGGGGCACAGAGCGGCCCCAGTTCGCGCCGCCGGAAGGGAAGAAAGGGCGCGGCGGAATCCACTGCCTGAGCCGCCAGCCTGACCAAACGACCGCCGGGTCGCGGAGATGTCCTCGGCCCGGCGTTTCTTTTCACCCACCGCAGGACGCACAGCCCGCTCGTGGAACCGGCGCCATTGCTGCGATGGCTCGACTGGGAGCTACACGTTTTATCGGCTGCTGCGGAGCCCGGCCTCTCCGGTCATCCGAAATCGCGCTCGAGCCCGTGAGGATCATACGGCGCCCGGCGGTTAGGACAGTCTTCGCGCGGACATAACTGGCAGTTGACGAACCCCGACTCGGTTTCGAACCACACGCCCGACACGGACTTGATGGGCATCATGAGAAAACTCTCGGTCAAGCGCACCCCAATCCCCTCCACTGCGCCGCTGAACAAAGAGAAGAGGCGGGGCTGTTCCGAGACCGGCCAATCTTCCAAAGACCCCGGGTTCATGGTGGCCCGCTGGCCGGGGCGGAAACGGGCGGCCAGATGCTGGCCCAGGGTCTCGATGGCGCGCCGCAACGCCAATTCCTTGATCTTGTCCGCCCAGAACACGTGCATGGGGTCCTTATGGCATTGCGACCACGTTTCGAGTTCAAGGCCACAGGTGGCGACGAACGGAAACGCCCTCGCGCGCCCGTCGAGGTTGACCCGCAACACCCGGCTCGAGAACCGCACGCCGTCCAAGGCAACCGTGTGCTCGTCGATTGCTTCGACGGCCGAGAGCTTGTAGATGCCTTTTGGCCGCGCCACAGGCGCTGCTTGCCGCGCCAGGGCCAACGCCTCACCGGCGAAGGGCGCGTCCCGCTCGAGGTTCAGGGCCGCCAACACGCCACGCTCATCTGCTTCGAAGGGGATGGCGTCCAATACGATCATTTCGCCGGCTGATGTCATCGTTGTTCGTCCATGAGGTTCACGAATCACTTCAGGAACAGTTCGAGCACAGGCGCCACCACTGCGGGCTTCTTGACTGGCAGTTCCAGGATCAGCGTCTTGCGGGCACTGTTTGTATCCTTTTTGAAGTGGATTTCCGAGGCGTCGTTAAGGAGCTGCGCGTACTCGACCTTGTCCGCCATGCCGTCAAAATGGAGATGGCGGAACGGCCACGCGAAGAGGTGCACGTAAAGCCGTTTGCCGTTTTGGGTAAGGCGGCAGTGGTCCGGCGCGGTAAATTCACTCTGAGTGCACCCGTATATCGAACGGCCGTGAAGGGCCATCCAATCGCGATACACGGCCAGGGCGTCTTGCGCGCGCGGGTCAAACGTGCCCCGTGCGGTAGGGCCGACGTTCATGAGCAGGTTGCCGCCGCAACTGACGCTGTTGACCAGCATCTGGATGAGCTGCTCGGGGCTTTTCCAGGTGCTCTCGTCACGGTGGTAGCCCCACGACCCGCTGAAGGTCTGGCAGGTTTCCCAATGCACCGGTTTGCCGTTGACGGTCACCCACTCGCGGGGCTGAAACTGCTCGGGCGTATGAATGTCGGCTTTTGCGGCGGGAAGGTCGAGACGGTTGTCGACGATAACGTGCGGCTGCAACTCGCGCACGAGCTTCAAGATCATCTCGCTGCCCCAGTCGTCCCGGCCCTTGCCGCCTAGATCTCCCAGCTTGGCGCGGGGATAGGAGAAATCGAACCACATGATGTCGATTCTGCCGTAGTTGGTGAGGAGTTCGCGCACCTGGTTCAGCAGGTACTCGCGGTATTTCGCCATATCGCGCGACCGGTTCAGCTTCTTGGCGCCCGGATGGTTGCGCATCGAGTGCAGCGCGTCGATGGGGAAATCCGGATGATGCCAGTCAATGAGCGAATAATAGAACCCGGCGCGCAGCCCCTCGGCCCGAAACGCGTCCACGACTTCCTTGATCAAGTCTTTTCCGCACGGGGTATTGGTGGCTTTGTAGTCGGTAAACTTCGAATCAAACAGGCAAAACCCCTCATGATGCTTCGTGGTAATCACGAAATACTTCATCCCGGCTTCACGCGCCATCCTTGCCCAGGATTTGGGGTCGAACAGGTCCGGCTCGAAGAATTTGAAGTAACGGTCGTAGACCTCATCGGGGATTTCTTCGTATTGTTTTATCCACTCGTGGCGGGCGGGCAGCGCGTACAGGCCCCAATGAATGAACATTCCGAACCGGGACTCGACAAACCATTTCATGTCGCCTTTTACGGGCGCGGGTTTCGGTATCGCACTCATAGAAGCTCCCTTCCAGTGACCAAACATGGTTCTGCGCCCGGGCGCCTCCCCGGGAGCCGGCTGCATCTTAACACCCCCGCCGCATCCAGCCAAACCGAAATCGCGAAAATGGATACGCCCGGCCGTGTTCCGGTATAATTCGAGACGCCACGGGCGGCAGCGGGACGTCCGCGGGCCGTATCTTCTGACTTGCCACGCGTGTTGCAAATCAGTCAACCATCGTTGATTTCAGAGGAGAAGTGTCATGGCGAAAGTGCTGGAAGGCAAGGTATTGGTAGCGCAAGGCGGCGGGCCGACGGCCGTTATCAACCAGAGTCTGGTTGGCGCGGTGCTCGAGTCGCGCAAGTTCCACCAAGTCACACGGGTCTATGGGGCGATTCACGGCGTGCGCGGCATCATCGAAGAAGATTTCCTCGATCTGACCGAAGCGACGACGCACAATCTCGAGGCCGTCGCGCAAACGCCGTCGTCGGGGCTGTGCTCGACCCGCGACAAACCCGATATCGAATACTGCCGCAAGATTTTCACGGTATGCCAGGCCCACGAAGTGCGCTATTTCTTCTATATCGGCGGCAACGACAGCGCCGACACCTGCCGCATCGTAAACGAGGAATCCGACAAGGCCGGGTACGAGCTGAGGGTCATTCACATCCCGAAAACCATCGATAACGACCTCAAAGTGACGGACCACTGCCCGGGCTACGGTTCCGCCGCGAAATTCGTGGCCCAGGCGTTTGCCGGCGCGAACCTCGATAACCGCGCCATCCCCGGCGTGTATATCGGCATTGTCATGGGACGCCACGCCGGCTTCCTGACCGCCGCGTCGATCCTCGGCAAGAAGTACCCGGACGACGGCCCGCACCTGATCTACATGCCCGAGCGGCCCTTCGACAAGAAGCAGTTCGTGCAGGATGTGCAGGAAGCATACAAAAAGTACGGCCGCTGCATCATCGCGGCGTCTGAAGGTCTTGTCGACGCGAAAGGCGTGGCCATCGCGTCGCAATTCACGGGCGGCGAGAAAGACTCGCACGGCAACATCCAGCTTTCGGGCACGGGGGCCCTGGGCGATCTCCTTGCCTCGTGGGTAAAGAGCGAGACCAACATCAAGCGCGTCCGCGCCGATACGCTCGGCTATCTGCAGCGCAGTTTCCTGGGATGCGTGAGCGAAGTGGACCAGTTTGAGGCCCGCGAAGCCGGCGAAAAGGCCGCCCAGTACGCGATCTGGCACAACCTGGACGGCTCGGTGGTCATCCGCCGCATTGGCGATTACGCGGTCGAATACGGTCTTGCAAAGTTGACGGACGTGG
>Ga0209606_1000505_pt1 | contig 57378 bp, 46 predicted proteins | sample AD_UKC057_MetaG_FD_184412 | JGI IMG/M metagenome (GOLD analysis project Ga0209606, IMG submission 184412) | Active sludge microbial communities of municipal wastewater-treating anaerobic digesters from USA - AD_UKC057_MetaG (SPAdes) (version 2) | ecosystem: Engineered > Bioreactor > Anaerobic >... | reverse complement strand
AAGTATTTAGGAGATACTCTAATGGCTGACTCTTTCCTTCGCCACTACAATTTCGCAGAAAAAAGTTTACACTATCTGTGTCATTTGAGAATCGATTCATACATAACATAAAACCTTTTCTAACTTTTAAAACAATCAAGAAGGCAGTGAAGTTCCTTGAAAGATGCGTCAGATTAAAAGTCGTTGTGAGGATCGTCCAGTAAATTTGATACTTTTTTCAATAGAATATCGTTTTTGAATGGTTTTTCCAGATAGTCGTTTGCGCCGGCTTGTTTAGCGGCGAGCTTGTGCTCGCGGGAGCTTAAGGCAGTAACCATTATAACGGGAATTTCCGCTGTATCTTCGTTCGACCTTATTGCTTTCAGCGCGTCGAGGCCCGAAAGCTTTTCGGGTTTGTCTCCCGGCATGGCTATGTCCATGAGGATGAGATGAATTTTCTCGCTCTTAAGAATTGTTAGAGCCTTGCCGCCTGTCTCCGCCCTCAATAAGTCATATTTGTCTCGGAGAATCTCTTCTATGTAATCGGTGATGTCCGACTCGTCATCGACTATTAGTATTCTTTTTCTTTCGTTTTCAGATATCATTTCGATACGTCGCGTCTCCCATTACTTTTAAGCTAATATTATAATATAAAAACGCTTACTAAAATCAATTAAAATTTGAGATAGAACCAGTTCAGGATTGAACGTATGAGGAAACATGAGCCGGGGTGAATATCACCTTATAAGACCCGCCCTGACAATTGGCCAATATCTCATAAAAATAATAGAATCTACATTTTTTTTCTGTAGGAATCCCCAAGCGTGGCTGTCGTAGCTGTTGTTCCGATTGTCGCCAAGAACAAACAGCATCCCCTCTGGAACCTTGACAGCAGGCATGTCGTACATCGGCGGCTCGGCGATATACGGCTCTCTCATCCTCACGCCGTTTACGTATACCGCGCCTTGCTCGACATACACCTCGTCGCCTTCGACCGCTATTATCCTCTTCATCAGCGGGATGGGTTTGCCGAATCTGTCCCTTTCCGGATTTGGGATCGCCTCAGGCGGCTTAAATGTTATTACTTCCCCTCTCACCGGCTCCCTGAATTTTAAAGTTATCCTGCTGCCGAAAAACCTGTCGTTCGGCATCACCGTCGGAATCATCGACCCCGTCGGCACTGCGTACGACTGCATTATCGTCGCCTTGAAAACCAATGCTATCACAAGCGCTATCGCTATGGATTTAACCCAATCGTAAAGTTCCTTTGCCACAGCCGAATACTTCTTAGGCGGCTCAATAGCGGCGCTCTCCGCGCTCGCTTGCATCCCTTCCGCCGAAAGCCCTTCCGGTTCTTCGATTCCGCGTTCTTCGTTGTCCATTTTTTTACCTCTAATATATTATCCACCAATTTTTAGACATTTCCAGTCATTATTATTTCAATTTCTTTCGGAATTTCCTGTTGGAACATTTTTCCATGCAATTCTGTTTAATTAGCCGTGAAAAAAAATGTTGAAAATTTCAATCTTGACAAAGTCGATTGAGTTAGTTATTATTGGTCTAGGCTTTGTCGTATCCATATTTCGACAGCCTGAATATAATGGTCGCATCGACCGATTCGGGAGGAATTCAAAATGCCGGGAATTTACGATGACATCACGAAAATCATAGGTAAAACGCCGTTAGTGAGACTGAACAAGGTGACAGCCGGACTCAATGCCGAAGTTGTGGCCAAGCTTGAATCAATGAACCCGATGGCGAGCGTCAAAGACAGGATTGGCTTGAGCATGATTGAGGAGGCCGAGGCAGCGGGCGCGCTGAAAAGCGGGTCAGTCATAGTCGAGCCGACGAGCGGCAACACGGGAATCGCCCTAGCCTTCGTGGCCGCCGTCAAAGGTTATAGATGCATTCTGACAATGCCGGAGACGATGAGCGTTGAGAGGCGGAAACTTCTCAAGTTTCTCGGAGCCGAACTTGTACTGACGCCCGGCCCTAAAGGGATGAAAGGGGCAATCGAAAAAGCCGAGGAGATATATTCACAGACCCCCGACGCGTATATGCCCCAGCAGTTCAAGAACCCGGCGAACCCGAAAATTCATCGCGAAACCACCGCTCTTGAGATATGGGAAGACACCGAAGGCCGCGCGGATATTCTCGTCAGCGGCGTCGGAACCGGGGGAACTCTCACCGGCATATCCGAAGTCATCAAGTCCAAGAAACCTTCATTCCGCACTGTCGCCGTCGAGCCGGAAGCGTCCCCCGTTTTGTCTGGCGGGCAGCCCGGCCCTCACAAGATTCAGGGCATAGGCGCAGGCTTTATTCCAGATGTTCTCAAAACAGGTCTCATTGACGAAATCGTCAAAGTGTCAAATGACAACGCGATGGCGATGTCGAGGCGGCTGGCTCGCGAGGAAGGCATATTCGTGGGGATATCCGCAGGAGCCGCGGCGACCGCGGCGTTGGAAGTGGCGTCGAAACCCGAAAACGCGGGAAAACTAATTGTTGTAATATTCCCCAGTTTCGGAGAAAGATATATGTCGACGGATCTTTTCGCCGGTATTGAAGCATGAGGGCGGGCGTTCGGATCTTCTCGCCCTCGGGAGGAAGCTTTGTTTAAGAGACTCAGGGAAGATGTGAAGGCGATTTTTGAAAAAGACCCCGCGGCGCGAGGAGCGCTGGAAGTTCTGTTGTGCTATCCCGGACTTCACGCGCTGATAGCGCACAGATTTGCGCATTTTCTGCATGCGCGAAATGTGCCGCTGCTTCCGCGTCTTATCTCTCACGTCGCGAGATTTTTCACGGGAGTGGAAATACACCCCGGCGCGAAACTGGGCAGGGGCGTGGTCATCGACCACGGCATGGGCGTCGTCATCGGCGAAACCGCAGAAATCGGCGACGGCGTTCTTATCTATCAGGGCGTAAGCCTCGGAGGAGTGTCCCTCGAACGCGGCAAACGCCACCCGACCATCGAGAAAAACGTGGTGATAGGAGCCGGAGCCAAAGTGCTCGGCCCCATAACAATCGGCGAAGGTTCCCTCATCGGCTCCGGCGCGGTAGTTGTCAAACCCGTTCCTGCCGGCAGCACAGTGGTCGGCATCCCCGGCAGAATCATCGCCAGCGAAAGACTTCGCGCCGTCGGCCCCGCCGGTGAAATCCTTCCCGACCCTGACACGATGGTGCTTCAGTGCGTGCTGCGCAGACTCGAACAGCTCGAAAAACACGCCGGATACGACTGCGAGCAGAAAGCTGATGACCGGCATAAGGAGTGCGTCTTCCATCAGGATGGCGTCTCCGACCTCGGACAATGCCTTTCCTCAAGATAGAACGCGGCGAAGAGAAATGTTCGGCAACCGCGCGTCTCCGCGATGAAAGCGCGGATTAACGTATTTTCGCCGTTTCGGGTTTTCAATCGCGCGAGTGAATTCCCGCATCTATTGGTTTTTTCGAATAAATACTTATAATGATGCGCTGCGCCGCATGTAGTCGCGCGGGAACGAAAGCCGGTTCGAATAATTATGGAAATTAGAAATATAGCAAACATCGCGCACGTCGATCACGGAAAAACAACTCTGATAGACGCGATTCTCAAAGCCACCGGGGCAATCCCCACGAGGGTGGAGACCGCCGAGCGCATCATGGACAGCAACGATCAGGAGCGCGAGCGCGGCATAACCATATTCTCAAAAAACGCCTCGGTGAATTACAAAGGGACGAAGATAAACATAGTGGACACGCCCGGCCACGCAGACTTCGGGTCGGAAGTGGAACGAGTGCTGCGCTCGGTGGACGCCGCGCTGCTGCTTGTGGACGCGTTCGAGGGGCCGATGCCGCAGACCCGTTTCGTTCTCGGCAAGGCGCTTGAAATCGGTCTTAAAATGCTTGTGGTCATCAATAAAATCGACAGGCCCATGGCCCGCCCTGATGCCGTGTTGGACATGACTCTCGACCTGTTCGACAACCTCGGCGCTTCAGAGGAACAACTGGATTTTCCCTACATATTCACCATCGCGCGCGACGGCGTCGCAGTTCGCAGTCTGGACGATCCTCACGAAGACATAACCCCTCTGCTTGATTTCATCATGGAACACGTCAAGCCGGCTGCCGCGGACGCAGGCGGCATTTTCAGGATGCAGCCGGCCACTCTCGCATACGACAACTATGTGGGCAGGATCGCGGTCGGCAGAGTGTACGAAGGCCGCGCCAGAGGCAACACCCCCGTTTACGTAATAGGAACGGACGGCGCGCGCAGGGTCGGCAAAATCACCAGAATCTATTCATTCGAAGGTCTTGACAGAGTCGAAGCCAAAGAAGCTGTCGCCGGAGACATCGTGGCAATCGCAGGCATTCCCGATATCTACGTCGGAGAAACGATAACCAACAGCGAGGACGCCGAGGCGCTGCCCGCCATCAGGGTCGATCCCCCGACGGTCGCCATGTCGTTTCTGGTCAACAACTCGCCTTTCGCTGGCCGCGAAGGGAAATTCGTAACCAGCCGCCACATTCTTGCCCGCCTCATCAAAGAAACCGAATCCAACGTCGGACTGAAAATCGAGTCGGATGAAAAAATGGATTCCTTCAGAGTGATGGGCCGGGGAGAGATGTGTCTGGCGGTGCTGATCGAACAGATGCGCCGCGAAGGCTACGAGCTTCAGGTGTCCCGCCCCGAAGTCATCATGCGCGAGATAAACGGAAAAACTTACGAGCCTATCGAGCGGGGCGCGATAACCGTTCCAGACGAGTTGTCCGGCAGAGTGATAGAAGCAATAAACATAAGGCAGGGAAGAATCGAGGACATGAAAAAAGCGGGCGACCGCGCGGTTCTGGAGTTCGAGATACCCACGCGCGGCCTCCTCGGATTCAGGGCCGCCATCATGACCATGACCCGCGGCGAAGGAGTCCTGTATCATTCATTCGACCACTACGGCCCCAAACGCGGAGCCATCAAAAAACGTCAGGTCGGCTCCATGATAAGCGGTTTCACGGGAGTCGCAACCGCGTTTTCGCTTAACAATCTTCAGGAGCGCGGCCCTCTGTTTATCGGCCCCGGAACAGAAGTGTACGAAGGCATGATAGTCGGCGAACACAACAAAGGCGCCGACCTCACCGTGACCCCAATCAAAGGCAAACAACTCACAAACATGCGCGCGTCCGGCGCAGACGACGCCATCAAGCTCACGCCGCCTATTCAGATGACTCTCGAAACGGCCATCGAGTATATTCAGGATGACGAGTACGCCGAGATCACACCCAGCAACATCAGGATCAGGAAAATCCTAACCTCTAAATCCGACAGGAAGCGCCAGAACCGCCGCGAAGCTGAAGAACTTCAGGACTGAATCGCGAAGGCAACGCAAATAGGATTAATCCCCAGATTAGGAAACTGTCATATATAGATATATTATTTGAAATAAATCATTTCTTAATTGGCAACTTTTTTATAACAAAATCACATGAAAGATCGCCGTTGAAATCCGGAACAAGATTCTCTAAAGTGATCCTGCCAATTCTCGTGTCATGAGCCTCGTCTCTCAGCGGCTTAGTGTCAGGACCTATCATAATGGTGTGAACAAGTTTGTTGTTGTCATAAATACGAGCTTTAAGACTTGAAATTTTATCCTTTTTCGGTCGAGTATAAATCTCAAACCTGAAACTCTCATGAAAGACGATGTCACAAGGCTTCACAAGGAATGGCCCCGCTCCATTATAGATTTTCCCGATTCTGTGTTCTAATCCTGATTCCTCTCCCAATGCCTCCAGCCAATTAACATATCCTTTTTGAGCTTTTTCAAACGCTTCATTGACAGAAAGCCCAACCGGTTTGAACTCCGAGGCGTAAACGCTATCGGGGATCAGTTTAGGCGGAGAAAGCTTTTCATATCCGAATCCTTCAAGTCTGACAGGATGTCCGACACTATCAATCGTATTCGATCTGAAATAAATCCTAGCGTAAGGGCTAATGTCGAATAATATCGGGCTAATAGAATCTGTTGACGCCATTTGCATCGTATAAAGCGAAACCACCACCTCGTCTACATCATTTTCGCATAGGCACTTCATATTCGATTTCATGAATAATCGATTGTCATTTATGCCGATCATTCCGTCAAATCCTTCCCACTGCGCAATGTTTGGACAAGAATCGACGATTCTTTTCGCCCAATCCGCATTTCCCTCAAGAGCCATTTTCATATCCATTGGCGGGAAAGGAAAATAATGTGACGGAGAGTATATAAAATGGGAACCTTTATAGAACAAGATAGATTCTCCAAGCATATCATGCAAAGACCTGTCTTTTTTTGTTGTTATTTCCGGGCATATTAGTCTGGGCACATAGTAGTTCATCTTCGAGCTATTCATATTTCCAACCTTAATGTTGTCTCTGACGCCGACTACGAAATATATATTCCTTTCATCCCTCGCAATATACGAATCAATTAAATCCAACGATGGTTCAAAATAGTAATCTTTGATCTCTTCGTCCTGTGTCAATGGAAAGAAATGTTTCACATCGGGGGGCCAGCTAGGCGATGTGATTGGCAACTCCATCGCAACATTGCCTCTAGTGTCAACAGCGGAGAAAATGTAAACAATCGGAGAGCCGTCAGAATGAATAGACCGCAACTGCGTTTTTCCTCTCCATACGGCGACGTTGCTGTTTTCGCGCTCCTGACAGTTCGCCCTCCTGTTAATAACTGTGGCTCCGTCATCTGCTTTCCATTCAGGCGCGCTTTCGCGGCATTCGCTTGATAACCGCTCGTGCGCCCAATGCTTTCCGCCGTCAGCCGTGACATGCGCGAACGCTTCTTTAACTTGCGCAACGGGATGCTCATCCGAGACCGGCATCATCGTCTTAAGCTCAAAGAGAATCGCGCGCTCATCTCCTTCCATAATCTCTTTATGCGAAGTCTCTATGAATTTCGGGGGATGCGTATAGAACACCTGCTCAAGAGGATCAACCCATTCATCATGTTCGCCATCATCCCACCAACCATTATCTTCGGCAGCCAAAGCCAACAAGCTTTTTGAAGGTGAAAGAGCGATGAAAAACGTAGATATCCAACACGAGACATGCAAAACGCCTAAACAAAGCAACAGCCGTATGCCTGTTTTTATGCTCATTCGCTTTCTTTCAAATATTATGTTTACTCATGAGCAATATATAATATTCCGCGATTCTTGTCATTACAAGTTCAACAGATTCCGAAAAGCATAAACATGTTTCCTTCAACGCGCGCTCGCTTCTAAATCAACGGCGAAACGTTGCTTTCGAGCAAGGCGTTCAGTATTTCATAGGCGTTGGAAACCCGGCCGCGCCTGTCGGCGTCCATCAGGCCGTAATATTTCAGGCAGGTTCCGCAAGCCATTACGTCCACGCCTCTGTCCTCGAGGGTCTTGAGAGCGTCTGCGGCGTCCGAGCCGAGGACGGTCATCTTCACCCCCGCGTTCATGAGTATGATTTTCTCAGGGAGAATGTCGTTTTCGGCCAGCGCGTTGAGCATGGCGCGCATGAGAACGCCGCCGAGTTCCTCTTCCGCGCCGATTCGATCCGAAGTGACGAGGAGCGCCCTGCCCTTGCGCATCGCGCCGCTCGACTCCGCGCCGACTTCGCAAAATGTTTCCTCCGCCACAAGCTCTGTCTTAGCGGCTCCCGTCAACCTGACTTCTATGCGGCCTTCCGCATGAGATATCTCCGCGGTCATGCCCGCGCTCGCAGCGAAACGGGAAATGTTCTCCGCCGCGCTTCTTTCGTCCACAAGCACGACCACTTCCTGCCCGCCGGCGGTTTCCACGGCTTTTTTCGCCATCACCACCGGCATCGGACATGACATTCCTCTCGCGTCCACAATCATGTGTGTCTCCAATCGCCTTACGCGCGATAAACGAATCCTATATCTTGCATAGACTATACCATAGACTAAAGAAGCGCGCGAAGGAGGATTTTCATGTCGCGCGAGGTCCCGCGCTATGACGGAGCGGAAAACGCCGCCTATTTGACAATAGGCAATATTATACGCGAGGCTTTGTCCGCGCTCATGTGAATCGTGGTGTTGGCGACAACCGCGTCGTCCGCCGGGTCGGGCGTGTAGACGAATTCCTCGAGCCCGGTCTCCAGCGCTTTTTCAAACTTTCCGGGTTTGACGTTGTGATAGCGACCGTTGTGGCTGTTGACGTCGAACCTCGGAAAGTTCGTTCCGGAAATGACCACGCGCAAACTGTGTCCGGCGTTAAAAATGAGGCTGGTCGGCCAGACCTCAATGTCCATCTCATAGCTTTCGCCGGGAGTCAGGAGTTTCCTAGAGCGGGTTCCTTCTCTTTTCTGCGCGCGCGCTATTCCGTCGGTGACGAGCATCGAACGCCCGTCGGGGTAAACATCCGACAAACGGACCACTATGTCGGTGTCCGGAACGTCCGTGGTGAAGAAAATCTTCGCTGTTATCGGGCCGGTCACTTCGAGAGGCTGTTGGAGAGGCGGAGTGGTGAAAACAAGAACATCGTCCCGCTGTTCGATGGGGCGGAGATCGACGGGATGGCGCTGAAGGCCGTGCGATCTGCTGCCGAGTGTCGGGACAGGGTTCCACGGGTCGTCCTTGAAGGCGAGAGCGCCCTCGCCTGCCGGTTTTGAGGTGGCGAGAGAGCCGTCGGCGGACATGTAGTAAGCTGTGTTTTCGGCTGGGATCGGCCATGCGTCGGCAGAGCGCCACTCGTTGCCCGGCGCGCCCGGCGTTTCAGGGTCGCCCATAACGTAATACCGCACCGCCGGCCCGCTCATGTACCCCTTGTCCCTGCCCTGCAGGCACTCCTGAAACCACTCGATTATCTTTCCCAGATCGTAGCGCGAGTTGCCGGGATATGTGAGGTCGCCTTGAGCGACGCCCGCGAGAGCCAGAAAACCTTCATGCGTCCACGGCCCGACAACCAGCCGCTGTTTCCCTCTCGCGTTCGGCCCGCCTCTCTCGTTTATCGCCTTGAACGCGTTCAGATTCCCTCGCGTGTACAGATCGTACCATCCTGACATGTGCATTATCGGTATGTTGATTTCCTCGAAGTTCGGGGTGATGTCCATCATCTCCCACACCGGGTTGTAATCCACCTGAGAAAGAATGAGATTCATCATCTGCATGGGATATTTCTGGCCGAGTATCCATCCGTAGAAGAGCGCGCGGCGCACCGCTCCCCCCTGATACACTATGGTGTCGTACAAGCTTTCCGGGGCCGCCATCACATGCTGGCAGACAAGATGGGGGGACGGTTTTTTGTGCATGACGTACTGCGTTATGCCGAGAGCGGAGATTCCGGCGGTTCCCACCCTGCCGTTGCACCACGGCTGTTTCGCCAGCCACTCAACCGTCTCGTATCCGTCCAGCGAATCATCGATAAAAACCGACGAAACGCCCTCGGAAGCGTAGCGGCCCCTAGTGTCCTGAACCGCGAGAGCAACGCCTTTCCCGGCCATAAAAGGCTGGATGACGTTCATCGTGTCCTTGTTGTATGTGGTTCTGACGAGAACAACCGGGATTTTCTTGTCCGATTTAGGGATGTAAAGGTCTGTGGCGAGATTGACGCCGTCAGGCATGGGAATCATAACGGTGGTTTTGTCGAAAGCCTGAGATAGAGCCGCGCCGGGCGCAAAAAGCAACACGAAAACCACCGCGGCCGCTGTTATAGATGCTGAAAATATAATCCTATTTAAACGAATCATGCCGTGCCCCCCCACAAGTCGATTTGCGATATTATACAATCGGCCGCGATGATAGCGACAAAAAAAGTTAAAAAACGCATGGATATAGAGCAAAAGCATAATAGAAATCAATAAATCATGAAATATGCTGTTGAACAAACGTCGAAAAGCAACAAGAATCGGCGAGCGCCCATGCTTGCCTATAGTTGTCAGTTTTAAATACATTTTTTATTTGCTTTTCCACCAAGACTTCACCCATAACCGACAAAACCATAAGCTTTCGACCATCAAAGTATCAAAAAGACTCAATATATTGTGTGCCGGAAAAATAAATGAAAAAAAAGTACACTAAATATGGAAATTATGGTTGACAGGGATTAAAAGATAAATTAGAATCGAAACTCATAGTTCAAACAGAGGTAAATATAGTTAAAACCATTAATAATAGCAGGCCGGATTTTTAGTCCGGTAAAAGGGAATGCTTGAGTTGTTCTGAAATGCGTCCTGTGCGTCAAGGGGACACATGAGAAGGTCAAACTAGAATAATAGCCCGGCGGAAGTTCAGCCGGCCCCTTAATGCCAGCCGGGAATAAAAGCCCGGAACCATAAATGACAACGCTGCCGGACGAGCGACGGCCCTGTGCGTATTGCGCGGGATTCGTCGTTTGAATCGGTCGCCATATTCAGGCCGGAGAAATGATATGAACAGTCCAAAAGTAATAAAGCTGATACGGAAGAGAGACGGAAGGCTGCAGGAATTCAACGTCGCGCGAATAGTGGAGGCGGCGAGGAAAGCTCTGCACGCGTCCGGAGAGAAACAGGACCGCGATACGGCGGATGAGATCGGGCAGAAAGTGATGTCCCTGATCGAGTTGGTTTATTACAAGCGAGACAGGGTTCCGTCCGTCGAGGAAGTGCAGGACTTGGTGGAAAACGCGCTGATGGACGCGCACAAGCCCGCGGCGGCCAAAGCGTTCATCCTCTACCGCGAGCAGCGCGCCCAGATCAGGCAGGCGCGCTCTCTGCTTGAGGACGCCGTCCGGCTGGTAGACTCGTATGTCGACCGCGAAGACTGGCGCATAAACGAAAATTCCAATATGGATTATTCCCTTCAGGGGCTGAACAACTATATCTCTTCCTCTGTCATATCGAGATATTGGTTGACAAAGATTTACAGCCCTGCGATAGGCGAAGCGCACAACACGGGGCGGCTTCATCTTCACGACCTCGGCCTTCTGAGCGTTTACTGTTGCGGATGGGACTTGCAGCAACTCTTGGAGAAGGGATTTCAGGGGGCTTTCGGCAAAATCGCTAGCTCTCCGCCGAAGCATTTCCGAAGCGCGCTCGGCCAGATTGTGAACTTTTTCTACACCATGCAGGGAGAGTCCGCCGGGGCGCAGGCTTTCTCCAGTTTCGACACTCTTCTGGCTCCTTTCATCCGCTATGACGGCCTTTCTTATGAGGATGTCAAACAGGCGATGCAGGGATTCGTGTTCAATCTGAACATCCCGACGAGGGTCGGTTTTCAGACTCCTTTCACAAACCTGACGATGGACTTGCAGCCCTCTTCAGTGTACGCCAACGAGCCGGTGATAGTGGGCGGCAAACGCCTGAAAGAAACATACGGCGAATTCCAGCATGAGATGAACATGATCAACCGCGCGTTCGCCGAGATTATGATGCAGGGCGACGCGTCAGGCCGCATTTTCACCTTCCCGATTCCGACGTACAACCTGACGAGGGATTTCGACTGGGACAACCCGAAGCTGCTCCCGCTGTGGCGGATGACGGCGAAGTTCGGAATACCCTACTTCGCAAACTTTATCAACAGCGATATGAGCCCGGACGATGTCCGCAGCATGTGTTGCCGGCTGAAACTGGACAAGAGAGAACTGATGAAGCGCGGCGGCGGGCTTTTCGGAGCGAACCCGCAGACCGGCAGCATCGGCGTGGTCACGCTCAACATGCCGCGAATCGGATACACCGCCACAGACGACGTTCATTTCTTCGAGCAAGTCGATGAACTGATGGATCTGGCCCGCGAGAGCCTCGACACCAAGCGCAAGGTGCTCGAGCATTTCACAGACCAAACGCTTTATCCGTACTCAAAATTCTATCTTGCCAACGTGAAGAGCGTCAGAGGCGCGTACTGGGCGAACCACTTCTCGACCATTGGCCTCATCGGCATGCACGAATGCTGTCTGAATTACCTCGGCAAGGGAATAGACACCCCTGAAGGCCGCGAGTTCGCTCTCAGAGTTCTCGACCACATGCGCGACCGCGTTAAAGACTATCAGTTGAACAGCAAAGAGGAAGTCAGTTACAACCTCGAAGCCACTCCCGGCGAAGGCACATCGTACAGGCTCGCCCGGCTCGACAGGAAGAGCTTCCCGAAAATCATCGCATCGGGCAAGGAGCAGCCTTTCTATACCAACTCCTCCCAGCTTCCGGTGGACGCCACGAACGACATCTTCGCCGCGCTCACCCATCAGGACGAGCTTCAGGCGAAGTACACCGGCGGGACCGTCCTGCATGGTTTCATCGGCGAAAGCATCGAGGACCCGATGGTGTGCAAGAAGCTGGTGCGCAAGATAGCTGAGAACTTCAGACTGCCATATTTTTCCATTTCGCCGACATTCACCATCTGTCCGAAACACGGATATATATCCGGGGCGCATCATACGTGCCCCTATGACGATGACGAGGAGGAGACGGCGGCAAACGCCTGAACTCCGTCGATTAGTCCCCGGCGAGAAGCGCCGCATCGCGGCGAACGCCCGCCGAAATCTATGAAAGGAATATAAAACAATGGCATCATGCAAAGAACAAACTGAAGTGTACGCCCGGGTGGTCGGGTATTTTCGCCCGGTGAAGCACTGGAACGTCGGAAAGCGAGAGGAGTTCAACAACCGAGTCGTGTACGAAACGGCTTCGTTCGACTCTGAGATAACTCGCTCCATGGCGGTGGAAAATGAATTCGTTGCCGATAAAATGGTTTCAGGGAACTTCGCTAATTGACTATCCCGGACGCGTCGCGTCCATAGTCTTCGTCGGCGGCTGCAACTTCAGATGCAGGTTCTGTTACAACAGGGACCTGATATCAGCCGACACCGTTCCGGACATTGACGCCGAAGAGATACTCCGCGAGCTTAAACACAGGCGCGGGTTCATTGATGGCGTGGTGATTACGGGCGGCGAGCCGACTCTCAACCACGGAATAATTGATTTCCTTTGCGCGGTCAAGCGCATCGGCGTGGATGTCAAAATCGACACCAATGGCAGCAACCCTGAAACGCTGGAATGGATTATAGAGGAGCGGCTGGCCGAATATGCAGCGATGGACTATAAGGCTCCGCTCAGAAAACTCGACTCTGTCATAGGCGCAAAGGGCATGGCGGAACGGGTTCACGCTTCCGCCATGTTGCTGATTCACCGGGCAACCTGCCGATATGAGTTCCGAACCACCGTGCATCCTTCTCTACACGACCCTTTTGACATCGATGAGATGGCTGAAGAGCTTCACGGGGCGGCGGCATACCACCTCCAGCAGTTCCACCCGGTGGATTCTCTCGACTCGTCTCTGCTCAGCGTTCCTGCGTACGGCCCGGATTTTTTCAGGGCCGTCTCCCACAGGATTTCAGACAGGTTCCCAGTCTTCTCCATCCGCAATCTTCCCGACTTTCAGATGAATGAACCGCCCTCATCCGACACCGAGACGGAATTAGCCCCAAAGTTTATAAACCACTGCGCAGACCGATAAACCAGTTCGACGCATTGCAAATATTATCACGAAAATCAGGCTATATCATTAAACCCGAATCCGTCATTAGAATCCGGGATAAAAAAAACGGCCCCCCGTCAGGAGAGCCGTTTTGATGGTTTCGCGATTGGTAGCGCTATCTCAATGGCACTGAGCGCAATAATCTTTCTTGTGGCAGAGCATGCAGAGCGCGTTTTTAGCTTTGGCCGCCGGACCGTGCGACGACACGAAATCTTCATCGTGGTCGGCGGGTTTAATATCTGAATGGCAATTCTCGCAGTCGGCTGTCTTGTGACAGACGGCGCAACGTTTGAACTGCTTGTTCGCAAGATCGCCGTGGTTGGAAGCGATATCGTCGGCGTGCGGGTACGCTCCGCCGCCGTGGCAGGTGTCGCAGTACGATTTCGCGTGGCAGCCTACGCATCTTGATTTGTTAGCGCGCGCTTCCGGGCCATGCTTCATTTTGAAGTTGGCCTTCTTGTGGTCGGCAGGCTTGGATTTCTTGTGGCAGTCATCGCAGAACTTCTGGTCGTGACAGAACGAGCATTGAGTGGACTTTTCAGAGGCTTCCTTCCCGTGCGTCTTCAGATAGTCCTTCGGATGCGGGATCAGCGAATGGCACGCCTTGCACTTCTTTCCTTCTATGTTGTGACAGGCGTTGCAAAACTCCACATTGCCTGCAGCGTCCGCTTTATGGTTTTTGACATAGCCTTTTGCGGAGTGCGAAGCGGGCGGTTTCTTCGCGTGGCATTTGTCGCAAAAATCGCTTTTGTGGCACTTGGTGCACTCGGATGGATTCTTTCTAAGAATCGGCCCGTGATTCTTCAGCACTTCCTCGGGGTGAGGCAGCGCGTATCCGTGGCAGCTCTGGCATAGCGGAGAAAACTTCATGTTGCCGTGACAGGCGATACATGACGCCTCTTCTTTTTTCGCCTGTTTCGTGTGGTTCGTTCTCCAGTCCGCTCTGTCATGATATTTGAATTTCTTGGAATCTCTGACATGGCATTTCTGGCAGAATTCAGTGGCGTGGCAGTTGCCGCAGGATTCTTTGAGGGCTTTCGACTTGTCTTTTGACAGCCTTTGAATCGACCTCTGATGGCTGACTCCCCACGTGCTGTCGTGGTATCTGTATATTTTTTTCTGGTGGCAGGTTATGCAGAAGCTGTGCGTGTGGCAGTCGCGGCATTTTTGATTTTCTTTTTTAGCAACCATCGGGTGGGTGTAGCTCCAGCCCTTGGCATGGTCGTCAACCATCGTCTTGTGGCACTCGCCGTTATTGCAGTAATCCACGGTGTGGCAGGCCGCGCAAGACGCGTTTGTGCGCTGTCCGGGCTTGTCAACGTTGAAGAATTTGCCGTGCTCGTCCCATTTATTCGTGTTTTTGTCATGCGCCCATTTAGCCTGATGGCATTCGTTGCAGGAATCGTAATGGTCGTGGCATGCCAGACAGCTTTTCGGGTCGGCCTTGTATTCGTTGATGTGGCGCGCCACCATTCCGGGCTTATGCGGCGCGGCGGAAACGTGACACGCGTAACAATATCTGCTCTCGCAGTTTTCGGGGTCGATCGATTCAAGTCCCTCGACATGGGAATCTATCCATTCCTGCGTAAAATGCGCGCCTATGTGCGGCGTCGGAACCTCGCAGGCTTCGGGGTCCGCTTTCGGTTTCTGCTTGCAGCCGGTTCCCGCGAAAACTACCAGCGCCGCAATCGCGCATACCGCCAGTTCTTTCATTCTCATAGGTTTTCGCATATCTCTCATGCTTCCTTGTTTAGGTTTTTGCTTCGTGAAACCTTGAACGCGTTCCGGTTGTTCTGTAAAGTAAAGAAAGGAGGCTGACCATGCCCAGCGAACAGGGAATCGTGATTAGCACAAGCTCGCGGAAAGCCGTGGTCAGAACGGTAAGGAATGAAGCCTGCGCCGGTTGCGGCGGACAGAGCATGTGCTCGGCGATGGGCGGCGGCAAGATAAATTTCGTCGAGGCCGTCAACAAAGCCGGAGCCTCCAAAGGCGACCGCGTTCTGCTTGAAATCTCCGACGCCGCTTTCATGACAGGCTCTTTTCTGATTTTCTTCGTTCCAATCGTGGGGTTGGTAGCCGGCGTTTTTTTAGGCAGCCACTTCGGCAAAATTTACGGTTGGGACCATAACGCCGCCGCTCTTATTTTCGGGCTTGGCGTTTTCGCCGTCTTTATGTCGGCAATGGTTCTGGTCGGAAACCGCACAGCTTCGAAAAACCCCGCTTACACTCCGACGATAGTCAGCGTGCTAACTCGCGCTAAAGACATGGACTCTGCGGCCATTAACATCGCAGGCGATTCAATCTGCCATCCATCCTGATCCGGGTTCAAGGTTTTCAAGTTTCAGAGCGAACGCCCGGATTCTCCGGGCCTCGCAAAAAACATGTCTTATATATGCGCGGACGGCATCGCCGCGTTAACATCCATATTTTAAGAAACTTCGATCAAATCCCTGCTATAGCAAAGAACGCCGCATTGCAGGCAGCGATCCGCCTCGTAAAGAGCCACGTCTTCTGACAGGCCGAGAGCGCATTCCTGAAAATCCTTGTTTCTAATATCCGGCTCGACTTCCGGCATCGACACTCTGGCTTTGTATGTTACGCCGGTGACGGATGGCAGGCAGCTTTCCGGGATGTTCTTAATAAGAGCTTCGGGCGGAGCCTTCAGCTCAGCTTCCGGGTCGAAGTAGAGATGCATGGCTCTTGCGGCGCGTCTTCCGTCTCCGATGGCGGACACCACAGTGAGCGGACCGTTGTAACAGTCGCCGCCGGTGAAAATGAACGGAGCTTTTGTCTGAAGAGTGCCGGGGTCGGCTACGATTGAGTTCCATCGGGTCTTTTCGACCTTGCCCTTCAATTCGGGGTCTGATTCGAGGAAACTGACATCCGGGGCCTGCCCGATCGCCGCTATTATGTTGTCCACTTTGATAACCTGTTCGGAGCCTTCGATCGGAACAGGGCTTCTGCGTCCGCTGGCATCCGGTTCTCCGAGCTTCATCTTGAGACATTCGATGCCGACCAGTTCGCCTTTTTCATCCGTGACGACTTTCGTAGGGGCAACAAGGAAATGGAACTTCACTCCTTCGTGAATCGCTTCTTCGACTTCGTAAGGCTCTGCGGGCATCTCGGCTCTTGTCCTTCTGTAAACCACCATCACTTCTTCGACGCCCATCCTGACCGCCGTTCTCGCGCAGTCCATCGCGGTGTTTCCGCCGCCGATTACCGCCACCCGCTTGCCGAGCTTCATCTTTTCGCCGACATGCATAGTCTCAAGGAATTTTATCCCGTGAATAACGCCCTTGGCGTCTTCGTTCTCAACTCTCATCGGCGAGCTTTTCCATGCGCCGATCCCAATGAACACGGCGTCGAACCCTTGGTCGGTCAAGTCTTTTATGGTGAAGTCCCTGCCGAACTTGACGTTCAGTTTGACGTCCACTCCCAAATCCAAAATGTGCTGGATTTCCTTGTCGAGAATCTTTTGTTTGGGCAGCCTGTACTCGGGGATGCCGTATCTAATCATTCCGCCGAGTTCGGGCATCATGTCGAATATGGTCGCGCCGTGGCCGAGTCTGCGCAGATAATACGCGCATGTCAAGCCGGCCGGGCCGCCGCCGACGATGGCGACTTTTTTGCCGCTTTCCGGGTTCCTGTCCACAGGATAGAATCCCGCGTTCATTTCTAGGTCGGCCGCGTAGCGTTTCAGGTGGTTGATCGCCACCGGCTCGTCCGCGTCCTTTCTGCGGCACTGGTGCTCGCAGGGATGCGGGCACACCCTGCCCACGCTCAACGGCAGCGGGTTGCGCTCTTTTATCGTCTGGATCGCTTCTTTATATCTTTTGTGTTTGATGTGGTTGATATATTGCGGAATGTCAATCTGGGCGGGGCATGTCTGCCTGCACGGCGCGAGACAGTCGGAAATTTTGTTGAAGCTCAAAAGCCTTTCTGTCATAGACTGCAATTCGAGAACGTGTTTGGGGCATAGAGCTACGCAAGCGCCGCAGCCGGTGCATACGACCGGGTCGATTACCGGCAGGCCTTCGGCTCCCATCTTTATCGCGCCGAACGGACAGTTCTTCGCGCAGGTTCCGAGGCCAATACAGCATCTGTCGCAGTTGCGAGCGCCCTCCCACATTGCCACCGCCGAGCGGCAGTCCTGAATTCCCTGATATTCATACAACTTGTCTATTCTGTAGCCTGCGCGGCATTTCAGGATTGAGACCTGCCGCTCTTTAGCTTTGACTTCCATGCCCATGACTTTGGCCACAGCGGCGGCTGAAGCCACTCCGCCCGCCACGCACACGTCCACGCCAGCTTTGCCCTTTACCACCGCTTCCGCGGCTGCGGAGCAACCGGCGAAACCGCATCCGCCGCAGTTCGCGCCCAGCATGGCGCCTTCCACTTCGGCTATTCGCGGATCTTCATACACGTAAAATATCTTGGACGCCGCGCTCAACAGAACCGCCGCAGCCAGCCCCAGCCCCAACATCACAGCCGTCGCCTTCAATATCGCGCTGATTACTTCAGGATCCATTTTTCATCTCCCGCAAGTTAGCTTTACATTCGGCCCCGCGTCTCTTGGGGCCGTGTTTCTGTCTTCTTCACACCATTCCGAGAAAGCCCATGAACGAAAGAGCTATCAACCCCGCCGTCACAAGCCCTATTGCAGTGCCCGAAAAAGCTTTTGGAATAGGCGCGGTCTCGAACCTCTCTCTGATCCCCGCGAAGAGCACCAGAGCAAGACCGTATCCGACCGCCGACGCAAATGAGAAAACTATCGACTTCACCAAATCATATTCGTTATCAATAATTATTACGCACGCGCCTAAAACCGCGCAGTTTGTTGTTATAAGGGGAAGAAAGATGCCGAGCGCTTTATACAGCGGCGGCAACGCCTTTTTCATAAACATTTCCACGAACTGAACCAGAGCCGCTATCACGAGAATGAACGCTATCGTCCTCAGATACTGCAAGTTGAACGGGACAAGCAGATATTCCCATGTCAGCCAAGACATCACAGCCGCAAGAACCATGACGAAGACAACCGCGAATGCCATCCCCATGGCGGTGTCGACCTTCTTGGAAACCCCGAGGAACGGGCAGTTGCCCAAGAACTTAGCAAGCAGGATATTGTTTACGAATATCGCGCCTATAATCATTAAGATATATTCGTTCATGTCCGACCTCTTAAATTATTTTTTGCCCACAAGACTCATAAGCCCGAGAATCACTCCGAGGCAAACGAACGCGCCGGGAGCTTTAATCATGAACTCGAAAGGCATGTAAGACGCCGGCATAATTGCGTGGTCAAATATCTTGCCGGCGCCGAACAACTCGCGCACCGCTCCGAGGAATGTGAGCGAAATGGTGAAGCCGATTCCTATGCCGAGTCCGTCCGCGAAAGAATAAAGAACTCCGTTTTTCGCCGCGAAAGCTTCCGCTCTTCCAAGTATGATGCAGTTGACCACTATGAGCGGAATGAATATGCCGAGAATCTGATAAAAAGGAAACACATAAGCTTTCATCATCATCTCGACTATTACGACGAACGATGCAATAACAAGGATGTAGGCGGCAATACGAACCTTGCTCGGTATGACTTTCCGCAGCATTGATATCAGCACGTTGGAGCAGACCAGAACGAAAGTGGTCGCCATACCCATGAAGAATCCGTTTGCAGCGGCCGCAGTCACGGCTAGTGTGGGGCATAATCCCAAAACAAGCTTAAACGGCGGGATTTCCTTCCATAATCCTTTGATAAACTCCTGATAGAATCTCATATTGGCCACCCGATATTATTTAACTTCTGAGATGATCTTGTCGCCGTTGTCCCTAATAATGCCAATAGCGTCGTTTACGGCTTTACAAACCGCCCTAGATGAAATGCTAGCTCCCGTTACCGCGTCTATCCCGCCGCCGTCGGCTTTGAGAGCCAAGGTTACATCCAACGGAACGTTCTTGAACTGATCGATGAACTTAGGCTCTTTTGTCCTTGTGCCAAGTCCGGGAGTGTCGCTCATTGTGGTTATACTGACGCCGGACAACCTTTTCTTCTCTATGTCGTAACCGACCATCGCGCCTAGATCGCCGCCATAGCTGCTCGCAAATGTCTCTAACGCGATAGCCAGCAGCTTGCCGTCTTTTTTCGCTGGATACACGGTTATCGTTTTCGCCGAATCTCCCTCGCCAATAGCAACCTCTATTTTGTCTTCGACAAGGCTGTTGTCGTAAGCTGGAAGAATACTTTTAAGGGCAGGTTCTTTAAGATACTGGAATTCGGCGGCGGCTATGGGCTTGGCGGTAATATTATTGATGTAGCTGAGAGCCGCGCCCGTAGTGGCCGAAATGATTGAAAGCACAACTATCATTTTAATAATATCACGCATCGGCGGCCGCCTCCTTGCTCTTTTTGGGAAGCCCCAGAATGGGCGGCCTTATCCTGTCGAAGAATGGAACAAGAAGGTTCATCAGGAGAATGGCAAACCGCGCCGAGCCGTTTGCGTGAGTCCCGTGCGTCCTTATCACTATCGTAAGAGCGGCGCAGCAGAGTCCGAACAGCAGCTTTCCCCATTTAGTGTTCGGGCTTGTGGTGTGTTCGGGCGCCAAGAAGAAGATACAGAACAGCGTCGTCCCGGACACCAGATGGAACAGAGGAGAAGCGTACATCGTCGGGTCAACCGCGTGATAGATGCCGCCGAAAATAAATATACCGGCAATGAATCCTGCGGGGACCTGCCAAGAGATGATGTTTCTGGCGATTAGGAACACGCCGCCTATAACCAGAGCCAGTCCCGCCACCGAGCCTATTCCGCCCGGCTGAAAGCCCAGAAAACTGTCCAGAAGGCTGAACTGGCCTGACATCTGCACGCCGTATCTCTTCATTATTTCGATTGTGGTCTGAGCGGGAAGCGATTCCGCGATTCCGCCCCAGAGCGTGTGGTTCGGGCGGGGCCATTTGTTGATCAATCCGGGCCATGACAGCAAGAGGATAACCCAACCCACTATCACCGGGTTGAAAGGATATGCGCCCAAACCGCCGAAGAGCATTTTTCCAATAACGATGGAAGAACCCACGCCGACAACGATAACCCACCACGGCACATCCGCGGGAAGCATCAAAACCAGCAACAAGCCCGTCAGCGCCGCGCTTCCGTCAGCAAGAGCGCTTGCAGGTTTTTTCAGAGCGCGAAGCATGAGGTACTCGAACACAACCGCCGCGGCCACAGCAACCGCGATAGCTCGGACGGCTCCGGCCCCGAACATATACACGCCCACTGCGACAGCCGGCATCAGCGCGATTATCTGGTTGTGCATTGTCCGCGCTATCGAGTTCCCGCCGTGTATGTGCGGCCCGACATCGACAATCAACCCGGATGACTTCATAACATGTTCCCTTTCCTCGGCAGCTTCATCTGCTGCTTGGCGTTCTGGAAATACTGGAGCATCGGCCTGCGAGACGGACAAATATATCCGCAAACACCGCATTCAAGACAGGCCGTTATGTGTTTTTTGACTATTTCATCGAAAACCCTGAACTGGCAGTGCCGGCTAAGCATGTTGGGCTGCAGGCGCGCTGGGCAGAACTCCACGCACGCTCCGCAATTGATGCAGTTATTTTCGGCTATCGGCACCAGCTTGTCGGCTTTCAGCGCTACTATCGTATTGACGCCCTTCGTAAGCGGCATATCGAAGGAGAACTGGGACTTGCCTCTTATCGGGCCGCCGAAAACCAACTTCTTAATTGGAGCTTCAGGAACGTCGCAGAACTTCAGGATATCTCTCGCGGGCGTGCCTATCAGCGCGTCCACCGTCTGCGGCGGCGTAACGGCGTCTCCCGCCACAGTCACTATCATGCTCGTCTGCGGTATGCCGTCCCTAACCGCCTTCAACGCGGCGATGGCCGTCCTCAATGGAATCACAGCCACCCCTACCGACATCGGAGACGCTCCGGCGGGAATCTCCCGCCCGGTCAGCCTCCACACAGTCAACTCTCTGAGCGTTCCGGGATATCTGCCCGACATTATTTTTACTTCGGCCTCTCCCGACGCGGCTTTTTCCGCTTCTTTCCTCTGAGTGTCCAAACATGCAAGAACTGTTCTTCCGTTGACCCCGGAAAGTTTTTTCATCAGCTTAATCGCTTCGGGCACATCGTTCGACTGCCTTGTAATCATGTATTGATTTATAGATACGATAGGTTCTTCGTCGATTGCCGTCACAATCAGCGTGTCGACGGGCGGCAGAGGATCGCGCCCTACATGGACGACAAGCCGGGACGGACACATATAAGGATTGAATATTGAATGAATAGACGGCGGCGCAGGCCCTTCGCACATAATGCCCATACGCCGTATTCGGTGCAACAATTCCCCATTTGATTTTGACAAATAATCCGGATCGGGCGTTGACTCGACAGGTTTGCGCTTCCCCTCGGTTTTGATAACCACCACAGAGGAAAACCCGCCGTAGGGGTTCGGCTGGCGCTCGATGCCCACAACTTTGCCGTCCATCGGCGCGTGAACGTCCGCGGACATGAAGTCCATCGCCCACCCGATAGTCTGCCCGGCCTTTACCTCGTCCCCTGCTTTCACTACGGGCGCGGCCTCGGCTCCCTCGTGCTGCTTGAGATGGACATACAGGAATTCGGGAGCCGGCACGGCGTTAACCGGCAGCTTGTCCAGATTCTTCGCCGCTCTCAACGGCATTAAAATCTCATACAGAGAATTCAGCATGATTCTCCACCCGGCGTTTCATTTTATACTGCAATATATTTAATATGTATGAACTGTATAAGGGGATATTCAGCGTATTCCGCAGCAGTGTCTTCATTGTTTTTTCAGGCGCTCACCACGCCGTATTGCTAATTGCTATTAGTAATGTGCAAAAATTCACAATTATCTTAATTAACCAAGACAAGATTATCAATAAAAAACGCCGCTGTCAATAAGGTTCCGCTGATTTTATGCGCGCCAAGTTTTTGGCCGGGTTTGAAGGCGCAATATTCCAAGATAGGTCTTCTTATTAAAGAAATGAGATTGGCAGATTGCTTTCAAATATAAAATTTGCGGGGCTTGCGCGGCTTGTTGTATCATATCCCTCAATATCTATTAACAGGAGCGAACAGGCATGCTGCAACCTCAACACGGCAAGGAGAAAAGACTGCCATTCTCTATCAGCGCTATGTACAGCGCCGGAAACATGTCAAGCCAGTTCCTTCAATGGGCTTTCGTCACGTATCTGGTTTATTACTATTCGCCGCCGGACAAGAACGGCCAGTTGCTTCCTATCGGAATAACAACCGCCGTGGTGGCGATCGGCAGATTCCTCGACGGATTTATCGAGCCGCTTACCGGATACTGGAGCGACAGGATGGACACACGCTGGGGCCGCCGCATCCCGTTCCTCATGTTCGCCGGGTTTCCGATGTGTCTGCTGTTTACGTTGCTGTGGTTCCCGCCCTTCGCGCCGAACACGACAGGCATGATAATCTGGCTAGTCGCTATCTCGACCCTTTTCTGGTTCTGCATCACTCTTGTGTTCTGCCCATATCTGGCGCTGCTCACCGAAATCGCGCACACCAGCTCAGAGCGCATTTTTCTGTCCCAACTCATGCAGGTTTTTCTCTTCGTGGCAACCGGACTCATCATGTACATGCCAACCCTGTTCGAGCCTATCCGCGAAAATCCTCAGATGTTCATCATCATCGGAGTTCTCGCGCTCGTTTCGATATACACCACCGCGTTCGGCGTCCCCGAAAAGAAGCTGACCAAAAAACGCGAGCCGGAAGAGGCGTACAGCCTTATTGAGGCTCTCAAATGGACTTTCACAAACAAGGCGTTCCTTGTTTATGTCATCAGCTCGCTGTTCCTTCTCCTCGGATTCCAAACCGTTCTGAACGGAATGATTTACATTGTCACCGTAATGCTGGGAAGGCCGGAATCTGAGCTTATTCTGTTTTTCGGCATAATTCTCGTTTCAACGGTCATCAGCTTCCTGATCATCCAGAAACTCTCGGCGAAATACACGAAAAAATTCACCTATTCACTCTGCATACTCCTGCTCGGACTTACTCTCCCTCTGGCATATTTCCTCGGATGGGACAGCCTCTTCGGGCTTTCCACGTACCACGTCGCCTGCGTGGTGTTCTTTTTCCTCGGATTCCCGGTGGCCGGAACTGTGAGCCTCGGCCTGCCCATCATAGCGGATATCGCCGATTACGACGCCACTATCACAGGCAGGCGTAGAGAAGCCATCTTCTACGGCGCTCAGGGCATGCTCCAGAAATACACCATCGCCCTCACTTATGTCATTCAGGGTTTTCTTTTCTCGCGGTATGGATATTCGAGCGACAACTTTCTAGGCATACAGTTGCTCGGCCCGGTCACAGGCGCTTTCGTGCTTGTCGGTTTCGTGATATTTCTTTTCTATCCGTTGAACGAGCGCACGCTTAAACTGGATCCGGTGGGTTTCGCCAAATTCAGGAAAAACAAATAGAGCCGGACACGCATCGCCGTTCAGAAAATACCAACGCGAGCGTCAATGGTACTTCGCGATGGCTCCGCCCGTGACGAATTCGACCTCGACGTTGTTAAGTTCTTTCTTCCTGTACGGACGGTCGATCGCTCGCCTGACAGAGGGCGTGATTTCCGGGTCGTCCAGCGCGAGCGCGAATTTGTAATATTCGAGAGCCTTGTCGCGAATGCCGAGCAGATCGTAGCATCTTCCAGCCCATAGCCTCGATTCGGCCTTGAGCTTGTTCTGCCTGTAGTTCGGCGCGGCGTTAATTTCCAGATGCGCGAGCGCTTCCTTGAATTCGCCCTTTTTCAGAAGCAGAATCCCCGCGACGCGGTGGAAGATAGGTTCGTCTGGAAGAATTTCGGCGGCGCGGCGAAGAGATTTCACCGCTTCCGGGGTGTCGAACAAATCGAGATATTTCGTCCACGCGTCTTCATAAAGCTCGAGGGCTTCTTTTTCCGTCTCGTTCAGCTGTCCCCCGCCGGGCAGGTCTTTTTCCAGAGGAGCGGCTGCGGCGTCTCCAGCAAAAAGCGCGCTCAAACGGAATCCGAGATATTTCTCGCTATGGCAAACCGGGAACCTTCCGCTCGCGATGTATATCTCGTCTTCGTCTGGAAGATAGACGAGAGAATTGGCGTTGTTGGATGCGGCCACGATATCGCCGACGACGCGCTTGCGATGTTCGAACGGATCTGTGTTGTCGCTCATTATTGAGACGGCGTCCTCCGGAGTCAGAGAGCCGCGCTTTTCCTGCAGTATGTCATATATGCGCGACAGCCGCGCGTTGCTGTGCCTCTTCCACGCGGTCGGGGCCGTCTCTTTCTCTTTCATCTGATCGGTGATGTAATGGTTGGTGCGGGCCAGCGCGTCGTCTTTGGGGTCGAGGGTCTCGAAGCGGTTTGAGGAGAACCCGACCACGCGGGCGTCGCGCGCGCGCGAGTCAACCACCAGAAACGACAGCCCCACCGTCCGCTTGCCGCGCGATATTATGTTCACGACGTCGTCCAGCCTTTGCGCCGTCTCCATTATCTCGATTATCATCGGGTACAACAGCCTGCCGCGCACCGTCACGTCCTTCGTGAAGTTGGTGAACGGCAGAACGGCTATTCCGGCGCTGTTTATGCCGAACGCGCCGAACGGAATGCCTAATGCTCCGAGCCAGATATAAGACTGCGCGTCATCGGGATTGAGAACGAGTACCGTTTGGTGTTTGTCCCAGAGGCCGCGTCCGAAAAAGTCGAAGTTCCTGCCCACGATGCAGCGGCCGCCGGCGGTTGCGCTGCCGCGCGCGAAGAATCCCGAACACCCCGGCATGGCCATTGGCGCGAACGACCTGCCCGCAAGGTAGTGCAAAGAATCGGCGAAGAGGGTGAAATTTGCGGCCTCTCGCGGCGGTATTCCCGCTTTCGCCGCGTACGCCCTAAGAAAACCGTCGAACCTGTTGCCCTTGTCGGAGGCAAACCTATTGAAGAGGGAATACAGCGCGCCTGAAACCATCGGCGGCAGCGATTTCGATATGTCCGCCGCGAAACTGTGCGCGATGAGCCTTTCCGGCAGATTCCGGTAGTACGCTATCATCGCGTCGCCCACTATGCCCGACGAAAGGTCGAACATCTGTTCGCCCATAGCCTCGTATGAGCCTTTCAGAGACATCAGATAAATGCCTTTGATTCTGTCCAGCCTGCCGCCGCCGGATTCCGCCGGCATTCCTATCTTCATGTCGCCTTCCGTCATCCTGATTTGCCCTCCGCGTTTCCTCTTTCGATTCCCGTTATTATAGGAGTTTTCGCGTTCGTCCGCAAAAAAAATGAAAAGTTGCCCTCCGGCCATTTCATAACAACCCCTGATATTTAAAAACTGGTTTGCATTGTTGAGCCGGACTGTATAATAAAAAGACGATGAGCGGATCGGGATTGACATTCGACGGTTTTCGCGCGGCTTATGTCGCGGGCGGCCCCGGCTGTCTTGAATTCGTGAAAAAGCTGTTTGCGCCTCAAAACATTAATGAATCGGCGTTTTCGTTCGCCGGAGACGCGGCTCGCGTCGAGGCTCTGGCAGAAGCGAACTTCAATTTCGCGGTATATCCTTATTTTCTCGGACAGCCTCCGGAATCGTCGGGCGCGCAAAAGGATTCGTTCGCTGCTTTCGCTGAATCGGCGGCTGCCGCCGGAATCGAGACGATAGCGCTTGTCGTATCCTCCTCATACGCGCGCCGGGACAGTTTCAAGAGCGCTCCATGGGCGGCAAGGTTGCCCAACGGCAAACACGCTATGTATTCGCGAGCGGGCCGCCGCTCTCTCTCATGCTGGGCTTCCGAGGAATGGATTGAAATCCTGACAGTCAACGCGACAGAGGCTCTCTCCGCGGGAGCTTCCGGGGTTTTTATGGATTTTCCATGTTTCGGTTCCGCGCCGATTATCATCGGAGACGCTCTGGCGGGCGCGGCCGGCTGCCACTGCCCGGCATGCCGCGCGGCTTTCAGGAGACATCTCGAAGAATCCGGGTCAAAACCTTTTCCGATACCGGCGAAACCGTCGCTCTCGGACGACCGTTTCGAGATTTATTCCAAGTGGAGGGCGGGCGTGGTCTCCTCAGCGCTGGATTCGACTATGTGCGCCGTCAAAACAGCCGACCCCGCCGCGCTATTCGGTGTCGTCGCTCCTCACATCGCCCACCTGCCATCTCAGCCGCTATTCGGGCTGGACCCCGCATGGGCGTTGTCTAAACCGGACATCTGCTGCGTCGAAAGACATTCGCACATAACATTCGGGCGCGAAGGATTGTTTTACGAATCGCCGGGCATCCGCGCGCTGCAGGCTTGCTCGCGCGGAACGCTCGTCGCTTCGCTCGCATATCCGTTCGGCCCCGCGCCCGACATCCCGGCTCCCGCCGAGAGGGCGGCCGCCACAGTCGCCGCCGCGTCCGCCTGCGGCGCTTCGGCTCTAATCCGCGCCTCTGAATATCGCGACGATCCGTATTCCGACAACATCGGCTGCTCCATCGCCGACCCCGCTTTCGCGGACAGGCGGGATGCGCTCGCCGCCATTTACAACTTCATCGACAAGAATGCCGACGTTTTCGAAGATGCAGCGCCTGTGGCAAGAGTCGCGGTTCTGTGCTCTCTCAAAGCCGTCGAAGCCGCGCCTTCTTTCGTTCAATCTTTTTTCCGTATATTTCACACTCTGACTGAAACGCAGATTCCGGTTCTGCCGATTGACGCGTCGCGCATCGGAGACCCCGGCGCGCTGGAGGGCGTCCATGTCGTCATATCGCCCTCCCCCGCCGCGCTCGAAGACGCCGCCGGACTCGACCTCGTTTCCCTCTTCAATGGCAAGCGTTTGATTTGCAACGGAGGAATACCGGAATGCGCTTCTGGCGCGGACGTCTCTGAAATCGACCCTTCATTCATGGATGTTGAATTAAGCCGCTGGGAGCGCATGTCCAAGGGCCGCGCGGGGCGCGCGCTTCTCGCCCGCCTCTCTGGAGAAGCGGATATTTTCGGAGGGTTTCCACTAAGCCGAAGGGCCGGGCTGCCCGCGTTTCCCTTCCTTTGCTCTCAATCCATGAGCGCCCTGTGCCCCCCGCCGAAAAACTGGAAAATCCTCTACGACGCAGTTTCAAACGCTTTGAAAGCGTTCCCTCCAGATGTCGTAATCGAGTCCCCCGCCTACATACACGTCCAAGAATGGAAAAAAGGAACATCGTCAATTTTCCATATCGTGAACCTGCTGTCGGACACTAAGCTGCCGGACCAGATAGCCCTCCGGTTCCCCGTTCCCGTTTCAGCCCGCGTTATAGATTCGGATAAAAACAAAATCACATACGTCAGCAACGAAACCAGCGTCTACGCTCAACCCCGCCCCTACCAGATAATCGAAGTTAAAAGCAGATATTAACCCGAAAAAACCGGTAGAAAGGTTTTTACCTTCGGCGATTGGGCGAAAACAATTCCAAACGATTTTTCGGTTTCAGTCTTTCTTAGCTTCTTGCGCGGGTTTTTCTTCTTTCTTTTCTTCCGGAAGCCAAAGACATTGCTCGGCGTCGCGTTTGCAGATATTGAGAATGTGGTCTATCGGGGTCGGCGTTTTTTCAGGAGGAACATATCCCGCCGGCGGCTCCACCGGCCTGCAATAGTGCGGATTGAGAAAACAGAAGTTCGTGATTTCGGGGTCCTGCTTGAAAGGTTTCGGAGCCACGGCCTCGGCCTTCTTCTCTACTGATTTATCTTTCTTATTCGCCTCTTTTTTATCCTTCTCTTTTGAATCTGTGACATTTTCCTCCTTAGATTCCGGCGCAACCTTGTCAGGTTCGGAAATGGAAGGAGAATTCTTCGCTGATTCTTCTTTTGATTTCGAGGGGTCGGGCATTCCCGTCCACGGACGACACTTTTGAGGAAATTCAGAGCAGTATTCCATCTTCGGCTGTGCAACGGGAGCGCTTCTGTCGCCGGGAACCCTCTCCCTGATCTGGTTTTCCGTCGGCGGGACGCACTGTCCGGGGGCTGCGGCTGTCTCGGCAAACGCAGACGCGCCTGTCGTTATTACCGCGACTGCAATCGCCGCCGAAGTTAGGAACAGTCTAATAATCGATGCCGTTTTCATTGTTTCCCTCCGCGCATATATATTTATTTTAACGGCAGGATACAAGAAATCAAATGCGAAAACGATATCAATTCAAGTCGAAGCGACGATTCATGCCGAAACTTCCGCTCAGTCGCTCGCGTCATCTGTTAATGAATGTTTTGAAACCCGCTTCGCTCAATTGGTTCACAATCCTTGAAATCGCGTCTTCTTCCAGCGCGCCGAAGTTGCGGTATTCTCCGCCTCTGCCTATCTTCAGCCACTTCGTCGCCGCCATGCTGTTGTAGGGCATAAGGTGAACCAGCCCGCGATAACTGTTGCTTTTCAGCAATTCGGCGATTCCTTCTATGGATGTTTCGTCCGTGTTGGCTCCGGGGATGAGAGGGACGCGCGCTATCAAGCCGCTTTCGCCTTTTAATTGAATCAGATTTGATAGGTTCCTCTCAACGACTTCGAGGTTCGCGCCTGTAAGCTCCTTGAGAATGCCGGGATCGGGATGTTTTATATCGAAGAGAACGAGGTCGGCAAGCTCGGCAAGGCGGGAGACCAGAGAGTTGTTGAACGCGCCGCAGGTTTCGACAGCCGAGTGAATGCCCCTTTTTCTGAATTCTTCTAAGAGGGCGAACAGGAAATTCGGTTGAGCGGTCGGCTCGCCGCCCGACACAGTGGCGCCGCCGCCGGACTCCTCATAGAACGGCTTGTCCGCCTCGACCGCGTCGGCAATTTCCGCCACTGTGGCGACTCTTCCGATGATTTCCATAGCGCCGGTTTCGCAGGCCGCCGCGCAGGCTCCGCACGCCGAGCACTTTCGCGGGTCTCTGACGACGGCGCGTTTTTTCATCGCTAGCGCGCCCGCCGCGCAAGCCTTCACGCACGCGCCGCACGCGGCGCACTTCTCGCCGAAATATGACGCCTCCGCCCTCGCCGCCTGCGATTCCGGGTTGTGACACCACGCGCACTTCAGCGGGCATCCCTTCAGGAACACCGTCGTCCTTATGCCCGGCCCGTCGTAGAGCGCGTACCTCTGTATGTCGAATATCAAACCTTTTGTTTCCGCTCCGCCGTCCTTCATTCTCAACTCCGCCTCATGAATGTTCCGAGCGCGAGATAATCTCATTCTGAATCTCTCGTCCAAGCTCGGTGAAATAAGCGCTGTATCCGCCGACCTTCACAATAATGTCCCTGTGCGCGCCGGGATTTTTCTGAGCGCGGCGCAGCATCTCGGCGGAAGCGACGGTGGGTTGAAGCTGCTCTCCTCCGAGCCTGAAATATGTCTTTATGAGGGAAATCCATTTATCCCGCGTCTCGTCCGAACCGCCGATGGCCGAAGGATGAAGCCTGATGTTCGCCGCGCATCCGAGGACTTCTGTGAAATCGATGGCGGCGATGGATTTCAGGACGCCAGTCGGGCCGTTCTTCTCCACATTGTACGGATTGCAACTCGCGGCGAAAGGCATCCCGGCGCGGCGTCCGTCAGGCGTGGCAAGCGACATCCTGCCGTCTATCGTGTGCGCAGTCATGCTGTTGATGAAAGGAGCAAGGAAACCGCCCTTGTATGTTTTGTGCTTTTTCAGTTCCCCGAATATATGGTTTGTCACGCTCCGGGCTATGTCGTCCGACTCCGGGTTTCCGTTGCCCCATTTTCCGGGAAGCGACAGAACAGCCGTCCTCACGCGCCGATGCCCCTTGAAGTTGTCGTCCATCGCCCTAATCAGGCGCGAAAGAGAGAAAAGCCCGCGCTCGAACACAAGCTTCTTAATGGTGAAAAGAGAATCTGTGACATTCGCGACGCTGCTCATGAGCAGAACGCCCTCGACGCCGCCGTCCGCCCCGCCTTCCGTCATGTCTTTCATCGAGTCGAGGGTTCCTTTCAGGAACAGCGAGATGTTTGGAGCGGGCAGGATTCGGGCATAAACAGCGTCTCGGGCGCGGGCGGCGGCGGCGATCTTGACGATTTCGTTGTCGAGTTGAGCGAAAAAAGCGCCGAGCAACTGTTCGAATGATTTGAACGAACCCGGCGCGCCCGTCCTCAAGCCCGCGCCTTTGACAATGCCCGCGGCCGTCTTTGTGTCGCCATTGCGCAACGCCATGTCGAGCGCGCGGCACAACAGTATCGACGAGAAGCCCTCCCCTCCCGTCCTGCCGGCGACCGCCATGTCAACGCACCCGGTTATCGCGTAGTCGTTCGCGTCCTCCTCGGAAAACCCGCTCTTTGCCATTGCCGCGAAGCAGATCTCGTCGTTCATCATCGACACGCTGGAAACGCATCTTGAATGAATATTCGCCGTTTCGCGGCAGAGTTTTTCAGGAGACCGGGGGTGAAGCCTGACCACGAAGTTGAGAGAAGCCTTCGAGCGTTCGGCGGCTTCCAGCATTATGTAAGTAAGCTCGTTCGTCGCGTCTTCGCCGCTTCTAGTCAGCCCGCCGAGAGTCACAGGCTCGGATCCTTCGTATCTTTGAGTGAACTCCGCCGTCAAGCTGGATCCCGGCCGCATGTTGTGGCTCATCACTTTCAGGAAAAGCTCTTCCAGAATTTCTCGCGCCTCATCGCCGCTTATCTCGCCCCGCTCGATGTCTCTTTTGAAATACGGCAGAAAAATCTGGTCCAGACGTCCCGGCGCGTGAACGTTGAACGGCATAGCGAGGTCGGAAATGTTCTTCAGAGTCCAGAACGACTGAACCGCCTGCCTGAACGAACGAGCGGGATGAAGCGGCGCAACCCTGCAGTCGGCCAGCGATTGCGAGAGAAAAGCGCGCCCCCGCGCGTCTCCGGAAGCGCCGGCCCGGTTCAGCGCCGCTTCTACGGCGGCGGAAAGCCTTTCTGCGAACGCCACCGCCCCGTCGAGCGCGGTCTTTGCCGCTCTAAGAAAATCCGCCGCGTTCACCGAACCGTTTGCCGCGCGGCGCATTCTGTCTTCGACGTCCTCCCTCATCGCCAGCAGCCCGCGCGACATCGCCGTCTCATAATCGAGAATGAGATGCCCCTGCCATGTCCCGATAGCGGCGGCGGGCGAGATTATCGTGACTTCCCGCGCGGTGGCCGGCAAAGCATCGATGAACTCTGAAAAGCTATCCGGACAAAGACGCAGCGCGGCCACATCCCGCCTCACTATGTCGGCGGCAGTCTTGCCTCGCCAGTAAGGAAGTATGTCTTCCAGCAATTCTATTCTGTCTGCGCTTCGTATCCTGTACGGGTTTACCCTGCGTTTGTCTATCGTGGCGCTCCCGAGAGAAGGCGGAGGAACGTCGAACTTCGAGGCGGAAACCACCACGCCGACCATATCCGGGATGGAATAGTTGCGCGCCGCGAAACGGGCAAACTTCAGCGCCGATTCCACCTTCCGTTTCGCCATCTCCGCCGCGTCAAGCTCCACTTCAAGAGTCTGATTGAAAAGACCGCGCTCGATGTCAATCGGAATGCCTACGTAGTTCTCAGTCCACGCGCCGGCGATCCTGTCCGCCTCGTCCACGTGGATGTCCATTTTTTCGAAGACGTTTTTCATTGCGAGAGCGACGCGCGACCCTGCGGATATTTTCTCGCGGTCGGTCTCCCTGCGGCTTTCCGTGTATAACCGCGCCCTCTGGATGGATATGAAAGGGGTTTCCATCCGGTATCTCTCGCGTATGCGAGCTATTCTGTCTTCACAATGAGGTCGGCTCATTTTACTCCCGCCTTTCGAGTCTTGCTCTTTCTTTTTTCAGGAGACTGCGCTCGCTTAGCCAAATCCTCCATATCCTGCCGCATTCGCTCCTCTACTATTGCCGAGGCGGCGCGCTCGTCCCCGGATTCAATAGCGTCCACAAGCCTCAGATTCAAATCCTTTATGCTCTCTCTCCGACCTTCGTCTAAATGTGAATACATCGGGCGGAACGTCGCAAACATGCCTTTCATAGTGTTTATCAGGCAGACGAAAGCGCGGTTCTTGGAGGCGAGCGCGATAGTCAGATAAAAGTCGTAATCCCACTTTCCGCTTAAAAGCTCCGGCGAGCCGTCGGGCGGACACTCTCCGGCCACGCGGCGCAACTCCTTAATATCAGACGCATCCGCGCGCCGCGCTGCAAGCGACACGACCATTGCAGACATAAGCCTTCTGGCCTCGTCCATGCCAAGAAGAAGCTGCGGCTCAAGCGCCGCTCCCCTCCCCGCCTGAAAATTTATAAAGTCCAGATTCGCTTCGCGCCTGAAATCCCTGACGTATATACCATCGCCCTGCCGCACCGCCGCCAGCCCCATGTTTTCCAGCCTGCGCAACGCCTCGCGCAAAGACGTCCTTGTGATGGACAGGCTCTGCGCCAGTTCGCGCTCCCCCGGCAACCGCTCTCCCGGTTTAACCTCTCCTGAGACAATCATGTCCACAAGCTGCGCGAGCGCGTCTTCAGAAATCCTGTTCTTGGGAACAGGGCGAAACGCGAAGGCTGCGGACGGGGTGGAATGCTCGGAGATGAGGATGGATTCATTTGATCGCATAAGCCCCTCGCAGTGGTACACTGGTTCTACCAATTTTATTGTACTTAAATGTTCCCACGACGTCAAGCGCCCCGCCGCGCGGCGCTCGGTTTCAATCAACTAGTCAGCCAGCCCGGAAACTTTATCAGATAAACCGGGTTGAATGCCGAGCCTCGGAGGGCAATAATAAATGATATGAGAAAGATAGCGCGCGCCATGATAGCGATAGCGGCCTTTTCGGCCCTTGCAAGCCCCTGCGTTTGCGCTGAGCGGACGGAACCCGCCGCGGTCTCGCAGAAGGACTCTTTTATTTTCGCGCGCTCGACAGAGAATCAGGAAGAAAACCTGTGGCAGTGGCGCGAAGGAGCCAAGCTTCAGCCTGTCACCTCCGGGAAGGGAGTCGGCAGGTTCGTTCTAGCTAATAATCCGCCCGCCGTCGTTTATCAGGTTCCTATGGGAGAACCGAACCCCTATCAAAGATATGGACTGACATATAAGTCGCTAGCAGTCGGCGATGCCGAAGCTTCCGAGCCGATTATCATCGACAAACCGGAAAACAATCTGTCCGACCTAAATCAGATCGTGTCGCCTGACGGCTCGCGCGCCGTTTTCACAAGGGTGGACCTTGAGAAGTTCGGGACGGCGGATTACGACGCCGGGCTTTGGCAGTGCAAGCTGGGAACCGCGCAGAAGAAGACGGAGCTTTTCTGGAAAAGCTCTCAGAAGCATCCCGGAATGATTCACGTGCCTGTGGCGTTTTCGCCGAACGGCAAATATCTCGCGGCGCAGCGCACGCCTTTCTCCGCTGGCGACATCGGCGACTCCCTGATTATCGACACGCGGACAAAGACGGTTTACAGGATTTTCACCCGCGCGCGCGTCGAACTGTGGCATCCGAAAGGCGACAAAATTCTCGCAAGCCGCATCGACGCCTCTTCCGGAAGAAGGATTTTTTTCATCGGCACGCTGGACGTTTCAGATTGGAAACCTGTCACCCCTGAAGGGATAAACGACGGATCTCCGGCTTTTTCGCCTGACGGTAAAAAACTGGCCGTTCACTCGCGCAACGAATACGGCGATTCGCTCGGAATCTGGCTGGTGGACGTTCCGTCAGGCTCGCGCAAGAGACTCACTCCTCTGGGCGGGCTTCCCAAATGGTCTGCGGACGGTAAAAAACTTTTCTTCAGGCGAAGAGATGATTCCACGGAATGGGTTCCTGAGATATGGGTCATCGACGCCACCGGCGGCGAACCCAAGATGCTCGTAAAGAACGGCGACAGGATGAGAGTGGTCTCTTCTCCGTATGAATCAGGAACTGACGAGGGCGGACGATGAGGTTTGAGGGCGGGCGCAGAAGATTCATCGCGGCGGCAGCGGCGCTTGCCTTCGCGGCCAGCCTTTCGCGGACCGGCGGAACCGCAACCGCCACCACTCTCTCCTCCGTCGAAGCCCGATGCCCTGCTTCCGGCAAAACTTTCACCGCGATTACGGTTCTATCCACAAACTCTTTGGGCGGAACCGACTGGGATTTTCTCGTCCGCCCGGACGGCGCGTATCCTCAACTCTTTTCCATCTGGACTTGCCCATACGACGGATTTTCGGCGTATGACGAGGATTTTGCGTCGGCCAAAGTCGATCAGTCGCTGCTCGGCAAACTATCGAAACCTCCGCTGACGGAAGAGGAGAAATCGTCTCCAGATTCGCAATGGGCCGTCCCCTTCCATATCAAAATTGACAACGCCGCCATTTATTACGAAAGCATAGGCAAGAACGACAAATTCATGGGAGACCTCTATACGCTGGGCGGGTGGCTGGCAAGAATCGAGAACGTTAAACTCGACATCGACAGAGGACAGAGTTTTGCGGACCGGTTGGAATCTCTCGTGCCCGACGAATACAAAGACAAACAATTGAAGATGTTCGAAATGTTCTTTGTTTTAGGAAGCATGCTTGAGAGAGACGCTGATCCGTCCGACCCGGAATACGGTCTTGACATGCTTTTTGCCGCCGAGTTCTACCGTCTGTCAGGAGAGCATCTTATCGCCGAGGAGTTGTTGGACGACATAAGCGATGACTCTTCGCTTGCCAAAGAAATCGCGACCGTAAGAGCGCTAATAGGCTACGAGAGGAAGTACCAGAAACTGGCGGTCGAGCGATACTCCGCAGCTCTCAGGAACCGCGAGATTCCGGGCGAATCAACCTGCGACGTTACTTTCCTTGCCGCCGAATTGAGCCGCAGAATCGGCGATTATGCCGCCGCCTCAAAGTTTTTCGGGAACGTGATGAGAATGGACGAATGTCCTAAAACCGCCAAGGAACTCGCCGCTGAAATCGTTAAATCTGCTGAATTGGACTAACCCGCATTTTTGCAAATGCGAGCACAAAAACGCTCTCGACGAAGCGCCCCTCACGCTTTCCACTTGTCGCCGAAAACACCGTCCGCAGCCGAAGGCGCATACTTCTTCACTATGTCCAGCGTTATAGCGTTCTCTTTAATTATCTCGGAATACATCCGCGCGCTGGTCCGCGGCTTGCGTTTGAGTTCCGGGTCGTCGTGACGGCATTCGATGAGTCCAAACTTTTTAGAGAATCCTTCTTTCCACTCAAAATTGTCTATGAAAGACCACTGCATGTAGCCCCGGATGTCCGCTCCGGCATTAATCGCGCGGTTCACCTGAGCGATGTGTTCGAGCAGGTATCGCGGCCTTTGCGCGTCGACATCGTCCGCTATCCCGTTTTCCGTTATGTAAATCGGTTTTTTGAATTTCTCCCAGACATACATGAGGATTTTGTGGAAACCGGGCGGATAAATCTGCCAGCCCATCTGCGTCTTCTCAATTCCCGGCGGAATCGCTTCCATATCGACGAAACCGGTGTCCTTTTTAGACGCGTCGAATTTCAGAGAGTTGCGCATATAGTAGTTCACGCCGCAGAAATCATAGCTGTCCTTAAGGCCGGGAATGATTTCGCGTCCGAACGGAAACGGCGCGTAGCCTGTCGCGGCGGCATTATTCCATCCCCTGTAGCTGCCGAATGAAAAAATCCGGGCCATCATCTTTTCATACAAACCGGGCAGTCCGGCGCTTCCGTAAGCCTCAATCCATTGAAACGCGTACGCCACGCCCGCCATAGTCGGCCCGCCGCCGGGAGCTTTCGACACATTGTCGTGAATCAGCTTATATGTCCTCGCGTGCGCATGCATCTGTCGGTTCATCACGAGCCCGTATTCCCTAAAATTCTTGTGTTCCGGAGGAAACTCCCCCGCCAGATATCCGGCGGCGGCGGGAACGGACGGCTCGTTGAGCGTCACCCACAAATCCGGGAACTCGCCAAGCTCCTTGACCACTACCTCCGCAAACCTGACGAATCTGTCCACCGCGTCTTCCCGGAGCCATCCTCCGCTTTGAGCGAACCATAGCGGCAAAACCCAGTGATATATCGTCAGGCAGATTTGAATTTTCCTATCGCGCAGAGACTGCAATATTTTCCTGTATCGCTCCACCGCCGCCATGTCGAACTTGCCGTCTTCAGGCTCGATCTTGGCCCATTCGATCCCAAGCCTGAATACCTGATATCCAAGCTCTGACATCAGGGCGTGGTCTTCCTCATAGCGGTTCCAATAATCGATGTTTCGGCCTGTTTTCGTGCCGTCTTTTACTTTTCCCTCTTGCTCGAAACGCCACCAGTCGGACTTGTCGTTGTGGCCTTCAATCTGATGTCCCGCCGTGGCGGTTCCCCAAAGGAAATTTTTCGGAAAATCAAGTTTTTGCGTTTCGCTCATAATATCTCCGCTAGAAAGTCATTGCGGCGTCCGCCGCTCGCAAACAATTATACCGACAACGGAGACGGAACGCTCGCGGGCAAAAAAAAACCCTCCCGAGTAGGGAGGGGGGAAAGAATATTACAAACGAAAACACCCTAGGCTTATCCAAGAGGGATTCATTATCGTCTGAACGGCAATGCGGCTTGAACCGTCGAGCCGCGAGACGATGATTAAGCGTCCCTCGACTGTGCGGTTACTGTAGGAGTTTCAGCACGATCTGCGACTGAATGTTGGACTGCATGAGAGCTGCTGTCGCCGACTGGGCAAGGATGCTGTCTCTTGCCATGTTGGAGATTTCAGCGGCCAAGTCCGCGTCTCCAATTGTGGAGACCGATGAAGCGACATTGACTTCCATGGCCATCTGATGTTCTAGATTGTTGCTGAGCAGATTCATGTACTGTCCGACATTTGCTCTAAGAGCGCCAAGCTGCGTAACTGCCAAGTCAACAAGGCCAAGTTCTGTAAGAGCTTCCGAGGCGTCCACGAACGCGGTGGCGGCAGTGCCGCTAAGCTCCTCGAAATCCAGCGCTGTTGCAGCGCCTAAACCGATCAAATCCAATCCAGACATGTTGTCAGCAGAATCCGCGCCAACCTGAATTGTTGCATCTCCAAGATCTCCAGTGCCGTCTAAGAGACCCTTTTCTCCGAATTTCGTGTTGGCGCCAATGTTATCGATCAATGTCGCCAAATCGTTATACTCATTGCCAAGCGAAGCGATTTGAGCGGAGGTGAGAGTCGCGTCATTCGCGCCTTTGATAGCCAGCTCTTTCATCTTAACAAGAGCTTCGCCGACTGAAGCGAGCGCGCCGTCCGCTTGCGACAACATGCTGTACGTCTGTTCGAGGTTCATCTGTGCCGCTCTTATTCCGCCGAGCTGAGCTTTGGCGGTGTTGAGAGTTCCGACGCCCGTCGGGTCGTCGGCGGCCTTGTTGATTCGCAGACCTGAAGAAATTCTTTCCAGAGCCGTGCTGAGGGAGAAATTGATCTTCCTCAATCCGTTCAGAGCAACTAAAGAATCCGCACCGGTATTAATCCTAGTTAATGACATGGTTTATCTCCTCCTTGTAATGTGAGAGTCTCTGGAGCCACCAGAAACAATTTGTTACCGGGTCGTCCTGACCCGTTAATATGACCTGTCCGAGTCTGAATACCGAACCTCCGTGTCCTGCGCACCTCCCTTTTTTGGCTTTATTATTCAGACGCTTTCAGGCGCGCCCGCCCCTCTAGCCAGAGGCGGACGAATTAAGCTTGAATATAAATTCCGCCGCGCGCGCAAACGCGCCTGCGGTCAGGATTATTCTGCCGATGCCTGTAATATTAAGTTGTCAAGTTTCAATTCCGGGCGCGCCGGGCTTCCGCCTGTCTCGTCACGCGCTCTCCGGGGTTTTCATTATCTGCGCGAGGAGGTCGATTCCGGGAATCTCGGCGCGCGTTCTCGCGGCGAGTATATTCTCCTTTTCGATCTCCTCGTATATTTCTTTCCTGTGCACCGGGATGTTTCTGGGCGCGCTTATGCCGAGCTTTACCGTCTCGCCATGAACCGCGATCACCTTGATCTCGATGTGATCGCCGACCATGATGCTTTCTTCGAGTTTCCTAGACAGTACCAGCACCCGGCGCCCTCCCGGCTCGACCCCTTTTCGGGCCGATGTCAGGCTTTCTACTTTATTTTCTGTTCTAGAGCCGCTTGTTCCTTGCGTTTTATTCCGTCAAGAATCGACTCCCGCACTCCGTACTTGTCAGATTCGGTGAACACCTGTTTCATCGCCCTTGTCTCGCGGTTGATCAACACCGGCCCCCGAAGGTTCGCCGTCATTTTCGTCATGTCCTCAGGGAGAACCACGATGACTATGAGCGTCGCTTCATCGAGACTCTTAAGTCCGAGTTCTTTTAGCTCGAAACCGCTGATATCCGGGGAATAATCGTGAAAGAACTGATGCGGGTCCACTACGACGAAAGTCACTTCCGGTTCCTCAACGGACTGCATCCACTCGAAAGGCTTAATATTGTCTTTTTGAATGAAGAAGAAATGCTCTGTGCGCGGAAAACCCGGCAGAGGAGCCGCAAGCTTATATATCTGTTCATCGGCGATTTCAACTTCGCCGAATCGCATTGTGGCGACTTTCAAATTCATCCTCCATGACAAGCCGCTTCGCGGAAAACAGGCGAACTCATTTCGCCTTATGCGCCTTTATAAGGCACACTTCCGCCGTTGCCATAGCTATGTCGGGAGGGAATAAAAAAAGCGACCATTGAGTTGAAGTGTTTCTTGGTCGCCCTAGTGTCTTATCTAATAATAATATAACTTCTACTTCAATACGATTATATCACGGCTATCTTAGAAAGTCAAGTAGTGTCGTCTGAATTATTGACGCGCCCGCGCCGAGCGCCGCCTGATACACCGTCTGCACGGAAACAAGTTGAGAAATAGCTTCCGCCATGTCGACTTCTTCCCGGTTTTTCTTCATTTCCTTGGTGAAGAGTTCCACGCTCGCGTGTCTGTTCAGCGCCAATTCGAGGCGGTTGGCCCTGCCGCCCTGCTCCGCCCTGACAGTCGTCACGTTCGTTCTGATATCGTCTATGTCGGTTATCCCTCTGGAAATATCCTGAATGTTGGATGAGCCTGTGTTGGTGTATTTGTAGATGCTGTCCCGCAAATCCATTATTTTCTGAAAAGCCTCGACGGACTGCGTTTCTAGGGCGCTCGAGCTGTGTTTTCCGAACACCGAGCTTTGGCCGGAATTGTTGGAAACCGCGCCGGCGTAGGAAACTCCCACCCTCGAACCGTCGGAAATCTCTATCTCGCGGGTTCCTGAATCGCCGGTGTATTTGACCGACACGACTTTATCGAACTGTATTTCGATTTTATCGCCGTTGTTAAGTCCCGCCGCGCCGACATCCGTTATGTTTATCGTGTTCGTTGCCGGATCGACAGTGTAATCCGCCGGGTTCAGAGCCACGCCGTTGACATATATCGCTTTGACCGAGTTGGCGTCCGTTATCGCCTCGGACTGCCGCGTCGTCCCGTCTATCGTGTAAGACGGCATTGAGAGCGCCGTAGCTCCGTTTGCGGCCACCGCGCCTGAACCGTACACGAAATCCAAAGATGTTTCCGCGGTGAAAGGAATGGTTCCGGATTTGTATCCTGAAAAAAGATACTTTCCGTCGAAGCTCTGATTGGCCTGATTGACGAGTTCTCCCAACAGGCTGTCAAGTTCGGCGGCAATCGCGTCGATAGCCTGTTGATTGTTCGGGGCTTCGTTCGATGCTTTGACGGCCAGATCGCGGGCGCGCAACAGAACGTCCTCGATATTGGCGGTTACCAAGTCGATGTGGCTGGATATGCTGTTGCCATCGTTGATGTTCTTCGTATATTGCGTCGTCTTCTCGATGGTCTGCCTGTAGTCGAGAATCCTGTCGGCGGCGATTGGGTCGTCGGAGGCGTACTGGACTTTCTTGCCCGTCGATATCTGCCGCTGCAGATCATACTGGGCGCTCAGATTCCTCTGAAGGTCCCTTATGAAAGTGCTCGTCATCATCGAGTTCGATATTCTTGTGTACATATTGTCGCTCCCGTCCGGCCGGCGTTCCGCCTGCCGTCTGCCGGTATATTAATTCATATCTATATATACATCGTCATTTTTTACTTAACCTTTAGCGTTTTCCGCTTATGCCCTGCCCACAAGGCCCATCCCGTTGATTACCCTGTCGAGCATCTCGTCGAATGCGTTCAAAACACGCGATGCCGCGGCGTAGGACTGCTGCGCTTCTATAAGCTTGGTCATTTCCTCGTCTATCGAGACTCCGGACACTTCCTGCCATTTGTTCTGATAGTATTCGATAAAATTGTCCGCCACCGATGAGTCCATTATGGCTTTCTGGGATTTCGTGCCGATGTCGGATATCAGGTTGTTGTAATAATCGTCGATGGTTTGAGTGGGGTTGGCCAGCCTGCCCTCCGAAGAGTCGCCCATCAAATCCATATTCCGTATTCCGGCTATCGCCAGCGCTATGTTGTTATCTCCGGGAATTCCGGCGTAGCTTACGGACGTCGCTATGCTGTTGACATTCTTGAGGATGTCTGCGTTTACGGTTATTCTCGCGCCGATGTCCGAAGTTGTTACGGATTCCAGAGCCTGTTCAAGAGCTATGGTTGGCGAAGAAGATTCGCGTTGAAGCCCTAGCACGGTAAGGAAGTTTGATGAGGCAAAGGAGCCGCCCAAAGCCGGGAACTGGGACGAATCCGGCGTGGACACCGTGAACATATGGGGAGAAACCACCCTCAGCCTTCCGGCCTGAGCGTCAAAAAACACGTTGGTTCCGTATGACTTCAGGCTTTTATCAGCGTTCAGGGCGGCATTGATTTCGTCCAGAGCCGACTGCAGCGACATTGATGCGTTCAATTCTATCACCACGTTGTCTATCTGGATGTAACCGCTGCCGACGCCCATAGATTCAAGCGTGGTGGTCATGTTGGAGCCTACCGGAAGATCGAACCCGGTTATGCCGTACCCTTCAAAGCCGAGGATTCTGAACAAGTTGCATTCGCTTCCGTTGTCGCCGCCAAGCTGGCTGAGGGCGTCTCGCGCGTCGCCGCTTAAAGTGATTGTGCGGTTCACGCTGTCGAACTGAATCTCCAACGGCTCCCCGTCATTAACAACGGGCCTCATCTTGCTTATCAGCGCGAAGACCGAATCTAGAGTCATGTTATCTGTCAGGACCCCCGTATAAGCCCTGTCGTCAAGTTGAAGCCTCTGCCCGACGAGGTTGTCGGTGATGTTCACCCCGAACATCTTCTCAAGTTCTCCGATGGTCGTGTTCATCGTCACATTGTCGGGCAGTTTTATCGTGCTGGTCATCTTGCTGTAGTAATCAGGGTGAGTGTCGCCCGCGACGTTTCTGCTGAGGATATCGGCGGCTACGAAGAAGTTGTTTTTTGATGTGTTGAGTTTCCTCACCACCGCGCCGGAATCTATTCCCGCGCCGTCGAACGAGCGGGTGATGTGACCGCCCGCGCCGTCCGTTTCAGATTTCACGAGCATCCCGACGTTTTCGAAATAAAGCCGTCCATTGCCCAGCGCGTCCACCTCGGTTTGCGTGACGGTCACTATTATGGACTCGCCGTGAGCGTCTTCGATCTGAAGGATGTCGCCTGCGGCGAAGTACTGCAGGTCTGTTCCGGCTACCTGAGCGTAATTTGCCATGTTGCCTATGTCGGCGGTCGTCACCGCGAACTGGCTCATGTCCTGCAGCGTAATGCCCATTCCTTGGCTGTGAATGTTGTTCACCGTGTTCATTATCGAGCCAACCAGTTCAGTGAAACTCGACTGAACAGCGGTCAAAATATTGTCCCTAGCGTTTATGATTCCGGCCAACTCTCCCTTGCTCATTCCTGCCAGCATGAAGAAGTCGTTCTGGGATACATCGTTCATGTAGGGAGTCTTCGTGTTTTGCGAGGGATGATCCCAAGCCATCTCGTAGGTAAGCTCGTAAACAGTGTCGTTTCTGAGAAGTTCGCGTCCGCCTATCGAAATCGCGATGCCGCCGAGATATTCGCTGTCGATGACGTCGAAGTTGACGAACTGGGCGAGTTGTTCCAGCAGCAAGTCGCGCTTGTCGAGCAGGTCGTTGGGCATGTACCCGTGAGTGTACGCTTTGGCTATTTCGGGCGTGAGCGTCGCTATTTCGCTGAGTATCGTGTTCACCTGCTGGACATCTTGTTTGAGTTGCCCGTTCAGGTCTATCCGTATATCCCTTAGAGTCTGGTCGATGTGGTTCATGACGTCGGTAAGGTTTTGGGCCATGGCGACCACCTGATTGCGGGCGGCCGTGCTGTCGGGGTATTTGCTCAATTCCTGCCACGAGTTGAAGAATGCCGATAAAGCGCCGTTTATCCCCTCTGATGAAGACGGCTCGAGGAACGCGTTCTCGATTTGCGCCAACACGCTTTTTTCGATTTCAACCTTGCCCTGCTGGGAGTTGCCCACGCGGATTTGTTTGTCGATGAACAGGTCTCTAACGCGCTCGATGGACGCCGTTATGACGCCTGTGCCCATCACGCCGACGCCGGCGTATATTATGGGAGTGGACGTTGCCAGCGTGACGACCTGCCGGGAGTATCCGGGCGTCGCCGCGTTCGCCACGTTGTGGCCTATTGTGTCCATCACGTTGCGCTGGGCCAGTATCGCCTTGCGCATCGTTTCGATTCCGAAGAAAGTTGATTTCATATCGGCGCTCCCTTTGGGGCGGCGGCTTTCCGCTTTCGCCCCTGTTCTCTTTGGCTATGCCGCTATTGCGGCCTTAATCATGCTTCGCGGTTGACTATTCCGCGTTTTTTCGGGCCGGGGTCTCTCATCTTCCCCGATCCTTCATAAAGGTTGTCTCTCGTTCTGTCCGAGGACAACAGATTCATGTTGTACAATATAAATGCCATCGATTCCTTTACCAACTCCGCGTTGGCCCTGTTGATTGCGGCCACGCTGTTGAGCGTTTCCATCAACAGCACCGCCGAGTCTTCCAGCTTTTCCTTTTCGCCTTCCGGCGCCGCGTCCAAGACATCCTGCAGAGTTATAGTTCCCACTCTGCCGGGCAGGCACGCCGCCGCCGCGTCAAGCCGCTTTTTTTCGAGGGCTTCCAACCTGTCGACGAACTTGTTTTCTTCTTTTGTCGACTTGGCAAGCTCCTTTGTGTTACCTTTTATCAACTGCTTCCGCTTTCGGTCCAACACGTCCAGCAACTTTGAGTACAATTTTATCTGCTCGTCTATTGCGCCTCTGAGAGCGGCCCATGTTTTTTCGTTCGTCCCTGTCATACGACCGCCTCCGCCAGCGCATGCTCCATCGCTGCGTTTTTAACCGCCATGCCTTCCCACCATCGCGGACGCGCGAACATCCCGTCCTTTTCCAACAGGCTCATTATTAATTCTGCCCGTTTGGAATAAGAGTGGTCCGCCGCGACTCTCAGCCTGCCCTTTTCAGCGATGGTTATTCTCTCTTCGTCATTCTCAAGATAATGCCCGACCATCCGAGGCAATTCACTCAACTCTCGGAACGTCACAGCCTCTCCGGGAGCGAACAAAGAATCGAAATCCTGCTTGTAGTCCGATATCAGGAATCCTCCGCTCGCCAAGCAGTCGAACACCCTCATGTTCAGGCTGCTCACGCCCTGATCCACAGTTATGTTTATGTTGATTTTCGAATAATTGTATATTTTTACCAGTTCCGTTTCGTTGTCCGCCACGCCGCGCGCGAGTTTTCTGAGCTTTTCGTCGCTCGCGTTTTCCCAGTCGTATCCCCAGACGGCAAGATCAAAATCCGCAAGCTCTCTCAACACCCGCTCCCGCTTTGGAGTGCGGGAACCCACGAACGAAACGTCCGCTCCATATTTCCGCGCGTCTTCCGAGTTAAAATCCAGCTTTCTGAATCTGTCAGTGTTCGCCGCAATCGGCATGTAATAGACTTTTTCGAATCCGAGCTTCTTCATGTCGTCGACATAAAAGCCGTCCCACACAAGATAATAATGCAGTTTGGGATTGTCTATTTTTTCTATGTTGTAGAAAATCGAATCCTCAAGCGGACTGTCATAGAAAACGCAGACGGTGGGCATTCCCAACGACGTAAAAAAGTCCACCGGCTTATTGTTTTCATCCGCGTAAATCACGCAGGCGTTCGCGCCGTAGCCTATTGCCATGTCAGGCGCAAAAGCGTTCAACTTGTCTACCGCCGCAGTAACTAGATTTATAAAGCGCTTTGCGGGCGTTTCGCCCTGAATAGCGCTGACGTCAAACACATCAACCACATGCCCGGCATCGCGGAAACTTTCTGCGAAGTCGCGCATTACATGCGGCCCGGCTTTTCCGGTTGACGTGACGACTAAAATCCTCATACTATTCCTCGCCGGTTAAATCCTTTTCCGGCCCGCCCGCTTTTCCGATTATCGACCTCGAAAGCTCTTCGTACAGCATTTTTGCTATGCCCAATCCGGGTCCCGGAGTGAAAGCCATCTTACGGCTCATCTCCTCGTCCATCATGTCGCGGAATATCTCCTCGGCCTTTCCGCCGTGGATCAACTTCTGCTCCGGAACAGTTTTTCTCATCTCTTTGAGCAACATATATATGAATAGAGATTCTATTTCACGGGATTGCTTGTCGAGTTCCGAGAGTTGTTTCTCATCCGCGGCGATAGAAGCGGCGTCCTTCATGCGTTGAAGCATGTCGAGAGCGTTGCTCGTAGCGCGCTCTTCGGCTTCCTTCGCGGGACCGACGCCCTGCAATCCTGTTATTCCGCTTATATCCATATTAATACTGCCTCTCCCGCCCGTGTTCATGTCGCCGGGCGACGAATTGCGAGCTTTGTCACATAATGACTATCTCTGCCTGCAGAGCGCCCGCCACCTTCAACGCCTGAAGAATCGCGATTATGTCTCCGGGAGTGACTCCCATCGCGTTCAGCGCGTCCACCACGTCAGATGTGGAAACCCTGTTGAATGTGACTTTTTCCTCTTCGGCATCTACGCTCGACGTCGTCCTCGCCACAGTGCGGCCTCCGCCGAACGGAGTGTCCGGCTGATTTATCTGGAATTCCGGCGTGACTGTGACAGTTAGGGTTCCGTGCGCTATCGCCACCGGGGATATGCTCACGTCCCCGCCCATAACTATTGTTCCTGTCTTTTCATTAATTACTACTTTAGAGATATGGTCCTGATCGACGCGGACGGCCTCAATCTGTGAAATGAAAGAGACGATATCATCCAACCGCCCTGCAGGGACTTTGACGCCTACCGTGGCGGCGTCCCGAGCTTTAGCGGTGTCCGGCCCTATGGCGTCGTTGATTCCTTTCGCCATATTGGCGGCAGTCGTGAAGTCGGGACTGTTAAGGCTGATGTAGAGCACGTCGCCCCCGTCCATGAAATCCACCGGAACCTCTCGCTCGACAGTGGCTCCGCCGGTAATCCTGCCGACGGTTGGATGGCCGCGCGTCTTGCGCGCGCCGCCCCCGCCGCCTGCGGTGAACCCGCCGATGGTGACCTGTCCCTGAGAGATCGCGTACACATCCCCGTTCGCCGCCCTGAGAGGTGTCAATATCAGAGTGCCGCCCTGTAGGCTGTCGGCATCTCCGATGGACGACACGACAACGTCGATTTTGTCGCCCGGCGTCACAAACGCCGGCAGTGTCGCCGTCACCATGACCGCCGCCACGTTGTCCACGTTGATGTCGCCGATGGCCACGTTCAGGCCGAGGCGCTCGAGCATGTTCACCACCGTCTGACGGGTCATCCTGACGCCGTCGCCCGTTCCGGCAAGGCCAACAACAAGGCCGTAGCCGAAAAGCTGGTTTTCTCTGACGCCGACCACGCGGGCCACGTCTTTTATGCGGGCCGCCTGAGCGTTTGTCCCAACTATCGCCGCGGCGAGAAACGCCGCCAGCGCGATTCTTAAGGCCGTTTTCATTTCGACCCCCCTAGAAGATCACATTGAACAACTTGTGCAGTATTCCGGGCTTCTGGATTTTTCCTGTCGGCCCCTTGCCTTCGTACCTTAAGTTAAGCGCCGCTATGACAGACGACATCACCATGTTGTCCCGCCCGACATCCTGAGGGCGGATAATCCCTGACAACACCATCGTCTGGGTTTCCTCGTTCACCACCATCGCGCGCCGCGCCTCGACAAGCAGATTGCCGTTCGGCAATACTTCCATCACCTCCGCCGATATGGTGGTTCTTAAGTTGCTTCCGGCGGTGGTCTTGCCCTCGGCCCCGTATTCCGTTCCGGCTTCGATGCTCAGCGCGTTAAAAAACTTGTTCAATATTCCCGTACCGTCGCTGGCCTCGACTTTGGTGTCCTGTTTGACGCCGGAATTCGCCTGTTGTGTGGCCTGAGTGCTCTCGCTGACCACTATGGTCACAATATCGCCGACGTACAATGCTTTTTTGTCGGTGAACAGCGAGGGGCTGGTGTCCGTCCACAGCGAAGTGGCCGCCGCGTGCGCCGAAAACGCCGCCGCCGCCAGCAACGCCATCACTGCCGTCCGGGTTCTTTTCATGGTTGCCGCCTCCGTAAACTTCATTTTCCTATCGCTTCAACTGTCTGCGAGTCGATCACTACCGCGCTGATTATTTTCTTCGAGCTTTCATTTATCACCTTAATCGTTTCCCCCGCGTATCCTTTCTCCACTGCTTTCCCTTTGGAAGCCACTTCGAATCCGGCTCCCTTATAAACTATCTTCACCGCGTCTCCAGAGTTGATGTCCGCGACGTCGGCCACAGCCGATCTTGTTATCTCGTCTCCCCGTCTCACCGCTCTGACAAGTTGTTTGCCGACAAGCGACTGAAGGCTGTCGTACGCTCCCGGCCGCATCTTCGTCAGGTCGGTCAGTTTGAACTCGACATCTTCGGCGGTGACCACGCGCCCCGCCTGCAAATCCCTTGCCGCCACGGCGACTTCCGCCATTACTTCCAGATAGGTGGTCATTGTCATCACGCGCCTGACCTCCCCATCCAACAGGACTCTGGCCCTCAAAGCCTGCGCTCCGTGCCTCTTCGGGGACCCGTCCATCTCATATTCAATTTTCAAGTCGCCGTAAGGGAGAACGATATCTCCGGGCTCTCCCTTGACTGTTATCGTCAGGTTGTCCCTGCGCCATTGCAGGTTCTTTCTCAGATATTCCGCCGCGCCTTCCACAAGCTCTTTTCCTGCGACCGCCACCGCTTTCCTCTTTATGGTCGCGGTCTCCGGCAGCTTCAGCGCCACATCGCCCACCGCCACGCCAGCATTGTAAAGTTTTCCTTTTACCTGCGCGGCGTTGAAAGTCAGGGACTCTCCGGGTCTGGGCGACATTCCGAACCTCAAGCCCCGGATTCGCCCGGCTTCCGCCTCAGACATTCCGGCTACATCGGCGACGTCTCCCACAAGAATCACCGAGCCGGTCACTTCGGCGTAAGCCTTGACCTCGATCGCGGGGCCGGATGCGCGAGCCTGCGGGGCGATTATCGCCGCCGCAGCTATCAGAGCAACTATCACAAGCCTAATCTTCACTCGCATCCCCGCCGGACGATGCCGAATAAGTTTTCGATTCCAGCGCCCCTTTCCCGGCGCGCCGCGTCACTTTCATCTATGCCGCGACGCCTTCAAATCTTACCGTTTCAGGTTGTTCGCCACGCCGAGCATGTCATCAGACGTCTGAATGGCTTTCGAGTTCACCTCGTACGCCCTCTGAGCGACTATCAAGCTGACCATTTCCTCGACTATCTTCACGTTCGACTGTTCGAGGAAGTTCTGCCGCACCGAGCCGAATCCGTCCAGCAGCGGCTGGCCCTCTATCGGAGCTCCCGAAGCGGCCGTTTCCACGTACAGGTTGTTGCCTATTCTGTTTAGGCCCGCGGGATTGACGAACCTCACTAGGGTTATCTGTCCTATTTCCTGAGGATCGACCTGACCGGGGATGTTCACCGTCACCGCGCCGTCCTCGGTCACATTGAACCGAAGCGCGTCTTCGGGAACGGTGATGGGCGGCTCTACGAAGTAACCGTTGGCGGTCACGAGCGAACCGTCCCTGTCGATTTTGAACGACCCGTCGCGGGAATAACCTATCTCGCCGTTAGGCATGCGTATCTGATAGAAGCCCTCTCCCTCGATAGCTAAGTCGAACATGTGTTCGGTCGATATCAGGTTGCCCTGAACGAACATTTTCTGTTCCGCCACCGGCCTGACTCCGAGGCCTATCTGCAACGGAACGGGGATGGAAGCTCCCTGAGTGATAGGCGTGCCGGCCTCTCTCATCGTTTGATAAAACAGGTCTTGAAACTCGATTCTGGATTTTTTGAAACCCGTCGTGTTCACGTTCGCCAAGTTGTGGGAAATGGCGTCCGTGTTCAACTGCTGAGCGAGCATCCCGGATGCCGCCGTGTACAATGAGCGCATCATAATAGATATTCCTCCAAGATTTTCGCCGCGGCGCGTGACGCGGCATTGAATTATTTTTCATGGGATCGCCGATAGCGAGCGCAATCGTTAGGGCCGCGCCTGTCCGGCGCTTTTCCTTGCTGTGGAGCGGGCCGCGTCTGTCGGTCGGCGGCTCCTCATAGCCCCTGCGTGCAGTCCGGCTACGTTTCTCTCCCAGCGATCCCTTTCGCCTTTCTCTCTCCGTGCCCGGCGCTGTTCCCATCGGCCTCGCACTTCCGGCCTATCAGGATTCCCGCCGTTTATTTCTTATATCCTTCCGATTTCGCTTGCCGACTTGCCTAGCAGCGTGTCCTTCGTTACTACGACTTTCGAGTTCGCTTCGTACGTCCTCATGACTTCAATCATGCTTCTAAGCATTTCTATCGAGTTCACGTTGGACTGTTCGAGTTTTCCCTGATGGACTCTGGCTTCCGACGCTATCCGGGGCTGTTCGTGCTCCTCCGGAACCATGAACATGTCATGCCCGACTTTTTTGATCGTCTTGTAATCGTCCACGTCGACAATCTTCAGCTTGTCCAGATATTCGTCTCCCTTGGCTCCGACGAACACCGTTCCAGCATCATCGATCACAAAAGATTTTCCGTCGAGATTTATCGGCCCGTTCTCTCCCATAACGCGATATCCGAGCTTGTTGACTAATTCTTTGTTGGCGTTGATCGTGAAATTCCCCGCCCTAGTCATCCTTTCGCCGAACGGCGTTTCAATAACGAAGAATCCCTGCCCTTCAAGCGCGAGGTCGAAACGGTCTTCCGTCGTCAGCAAAACTCCCTGCTGGAAATCAGTGGCTATCTCGTCCACCACCGCGCCCATCGTGCTCAACCCTACCATCGGCCTCAAATCCATGTTCCCTTCCACGCCGGAAACCTTCAGATACGTGTCGTTAATCCTGTGAACGAGCATCTGAGGAAACGATTTAATCGCGCTAACGTTGCCTTTGAAACCGGGGGTGTTCACATTGGCCAGATTGTTGGATATGTGATCGAGCCTGATTTCTTGAACGAGCATTCCCGTCGTGGCTGTGTATAGACCTCTTTCCAATTCTTCACCTCCCCTCTGTATATTTCTCTTAATATACGAATCCCGATTATTCTATATGATTTTGAAAATTTAGGCAACTCAAGGCAAAAAAAAAGAAATCCCCATCTTGAAGTTAATTTTGCGCTTCGTTAAAGGCTTATTTGGTCGGGCAACTCTCCCGCGCGCTGTTTTTTTTCGCCGTTGTGACGCAAATCATGCGTCTTTCGCCATCTCTTAAGTGTGCTCCAACATCCGTACAAGCCTGAAGCGGCATGTCGAAATGTGTCGAATCGAAAAAAGCATCTGTAGCGCCGAACTCGCCGCGCAAGCCGAAGAGTCGGCAGCGTTTCTTAAGATCCGCCGGCAGGAGAGCATTGTCCGAAACTTTGCGCCCCCGCCGCGATGATTGAATATCTTCGGGCGTTTTTTTCATTCCGCCGCTCTAATGTTTTTATTTCGTTTTACGCCGCAATATACTACGAATAATTTCTGCCGCGCTCGACGGACAATTACTATGTTTTTGTCGTGTCGCCATCGGTCGCGTCAATTCATTTTTTCTTTATAATCGGCTCGGCTATATTCTGTTTTGTTTGCGGCGTCAAACAAAATATATTTTCGATACTAATGCAAAGATAAAACTAATAGCATGATCGGCTTATATATGCTACAGAGCGTTTTTAGCGCGCTGAAAGCTCGCAGAAAATCAGGGGCGTGCGTTCATCAAACGCAACGCGCGCTTTTTGAGATGAAGCGCTTCAAGCGAGTCCGGAGCTATATTAAGCGCGGCGTCCAGATGCCCGATGGCGGCGGAATAATCGCCCGACTTCATCAGCCAGTTTGCAAGTTTCACCAGCGCTTCGAGGTTTGACGGCGTCGCGCGCACGATTTTTTCCAGATACTCCGTCGCAAGCCTGCCGTCTTTCATGTCTTCGGCCACATAAGCTATCGCCATATAAACAGGAGCCAGTCTCGGATCGCCTTCCCGCATTTCGCGTTCGATGGCCCTATATTGCTCGAGAGCCGCCTTCATGTCGCCATTCAGATGTAGCACGTCCCCTTTGAGTTTTTTTATAGCCAACGAACCGGGCTCTTTTTCGAGCAAAGCGTCGATTTCGGCAAGAGCGATGTCATACAGGTTCTGCTGGACGTATAAGCGGATGATATTCGTTGCGATTTGGGCGTCATTGGGAGTAATATTGCGGACGCGCGTGTAATAGCTTATAGCCATAAGCGGCTTGTTCATGCTTTTATAGAGAGACGCGAGGGCCAGCATGGCGGCTTCCATGCCGGGATCCGCCCTAAGCGCGTTAAGATACATTTTTTCCGCTTTCGCGGGGTCTTTCATTTGAAAAGCGAAAAAATTCCCCATCGAGTGCCATGTCGCGGCGCCGAAGTTCTCAGTTCCGACGCCGAAAACTGCCGGAATATCATCATAATTCTCCATATACCTCTCCCCCATCACGTCGTACGGGGTCTTGTGAAGGTCTATCGGAGCAACGAATTCAAGGAGCGGGCGGTCGTCGGTGTTTATCAAGCCGTAACCTGCGGTCATCTCCGCAAGTTGTTCGGCGCCCATCACATACGTTGTTAAAAGGAAAGAAAGCGTGTCGTGAATGCCGAAGCCATCCAGCCTGTTTTTTAGAGACTGAATCTGTGATAAACGCGCGTCTATCCTGAAAGCGTCGGTGTCTATAGGCTCAACCGAGCCGATGAGAATAATGTCCGCTAACCCGCTCCTGAACACGAGCGTGTTGGGAAAAACATCCGTGTACGTTGCAAGAACCATCAGAAGAGACTCCTCTGAAAGCCCATAAGCCTGAATCCACTGGCAAGATAGGCCGCCGGGTTTAAGCCGGCCGCGTATTGCCGCGAACGACTCGCGGGTAAACAGTCCCGCCGCGCCGGACAGCCACGGATTGGACGGCTGGGATATTATTACGTCATAGCCGACCTTCTCCCTTAGAAGAAAGTTTCGAGCGTCTTCCAGAGCGAACTTATGTCTCGGATCCTCCCAATATGAGCCGTTCACGTCCTTGAAGTATTTCGACGCCTCGATTACGGAAGGTTCGAGTTCTACGCTTCTGACGCGCTCCACCGGGAACTCCAGAGCCGCGCCGGCGGTGGTCCCGCTGCCTACTCCGATTATCAGGATATCTTTAGCGTCGCCCTTGAGCGCAAGCGGGATATAAGAAAGCATCATCTGGGTGCGCAGATCAACCACGCTGGACGCGTCCGTCTTGCCGTTCACTCTCAGAAACATGTTTCCTTCGCGCTGATGGACGGAAACGGTTGCGGCAAGCCCGTCGTGGTAGTAGATAATGTCATCCGCCGTAGATTTCACAATTTCTATGTATTTGGCGACGGAAACGCCTGCCGCGCCCGCCGGGGACATATAAGGGCCCGCCGTCATCACGCCTGCATTCCAGAACGGGCCGGTTGCGATTGCCGCGCAGGCCGCGATGGGAATAACCGCCAAAGCCGCCCGCCTGAACATTCCCTTGGCCGGCCCCGCCGCAAGCGCCGCGACCGCGCCAGCGCATCCCAGCGCAAGCCCGAGCGCGAGCGTGTTCCTTGCCCCGATCGACGGAATAAGCCAGAACCCCGTCAGCAGCGAACCCAATATCGCGCCCGCAGTGTTCGCCATATATACCTTGCCTACGGCTCCCGGCGCGGCGGCATCGCTCTCCGAACTCATCTCAGCCGCTATCGGGAAAGCCGCTCCCAGAAACACCGCCGGAAGCAACAGCAAAAAACAGCAGACCGCAAAACTCCCGGCGAACATCAGATAGTCGTAATCTTTCAGAATCGATATCAGAACCGGAACAGTTCCTGCCACGAAGGGCAGCGCGGGAAGAACCACCGCCGCCGACACCGCCGAGGCGAAAAGGCAGAAAGCAAGCGCGCCGGGCCCGGCGGCCTGCCGTCTCAGATAATACCTTCCGGCAGCGAACCCGCCGACCGCTATTCCTATAAGAATCGTCAGAAGAGCAAGAGAAAATGAATATATTGATCCGCCGATAAGAAGAGCCGCCACTCTCATCCACGCTACTTCAAACAGCATAGAAGTGAACCCGGCGATGAAAACCGCGCCCAGAAGACAGAGCGCCCGGCGGCCCCGCAACGGCTCCTGCGGCTGCCTTGCGCCGCCCGGCGCGGCGTCCTTGCCTTTTCCTTCGGTTTGTTCGGCGGATGTCCTCAGCGAGATATAAACCAGAAGCAGCCCGACTCCTACGTTCGCGCAGGCTGCCGCGGCTATCGTCTTGAAAATCCCCAACGACGGCAAGGCTAAAAATGTGGCGATAAAAACTCCCGCCACCGCTCCGGCTGTGTTCAGCCCATACAGAAACGACACTGAGCCTCCCACTTTTCCGCCGCGGGAAACATAATATTTGGTCAGCAGCGGAAGGGAAGCCCCCATCAGAAACGTCGGCGGCAGCAGAACAGCCAGCGACACCGCGAAGCGGACGAAAAACAGCGCGTAGCCGTATTCCTCCCCCGCCGGAGGAAAATACTGCGCAAGGGACTTTATAAGATATGTCAGCGCGGGCATCGCGAAGGCGTACACGCCCACAATAATCTCGACAATGCCGTATATCCTTACGGGGTCTCCCCCGCGCTGTATCCTTCTTCCGAACCAGTACCCGCCCGCGCCAAGCCCCGCCATGAACGCCGCCACCACCGCGCTCACCGCGAACACCGTGTTCCCGAAAACAAGCGTGAACAGCCTCACCCACGCCAATTGGTATATCAGCGAAAAACATCCTGTTAAGAAAAAACACGCCAGAACAGCCGCTCCGGCGACTCCTAGATTCTTCTTCATAAGGTTTCCCTGTTCATAATGCGGCGTCATTCCGCGTCCGCCCGGATGATTTCATGATTTTATATCAATCAGTTTGAAATTCCAATTTGCGAGAAGCATATTGACTTCAAAACGCATTATCACAACCTGAGCGGAATTATTAGCGGCGTTCAAAATTCCATCATCGAAAAAGATGGGGGGCTGGTCGTCAGAAAATCACACTTGATATTCGGCGCGCTCGATTAGCTCCATCTGCATCTGCCTGTTCAGTGTCACGAAGTACGCGTTGTAACCGGATATGCGGACTATCAGATTTCGGTAGTTGTCCGGGTTTTTCATCGCGTCCCTTAGCATGTCAGTCGTTACGACGTTCATCTGCATCTGCATGCCGCCCATATCAAAATATGTCTTCACATAAGAAAACATGTGGTCGACGGTGACAGCGCGAGTGTCCGAAGCGCCCGGCACGACCTTCACATTGAACGCGATATTGTTGTTCATGAATCTGGGGTCGAGGGAGGCCACATCGCGGATGGGGTCGAGCAGGTTGTCCGAAGCGCAAGGTTCAGGCGTGAGGCCGGGGGTAAAAGGCTTTCCGGCGGGACGGCCCGATGGCAACGCTCCGGCGAGGCTTCCGAACGCCACATGGTTCGACATCGACCAGAATCCGGTCGTGTACCGCCCTCCCCTGAAATTCGTGTGGGAAGCTATTGTGTCGTGAGTGAATCTGGCGACGCGCCCTGTAAGTTCCAGAGCCTCCGGGTTTCCGGAGCCGAACTTCGGAGCGCGATTCACAAGATATGCCCTCAGTTCGGCGTCGTTCTCAAAATTGCGGTCGAGAGCGCGCTTCAACTCCCTCATGGACGTCTTTCTGTCGTCGAAGACCGCTTTTTTTACGGCGAGCAGAGAGTCCGCCACATCCGCCAGCCCTATGCAGGCTATGCCGGACGAGTTGTACTTCGCGCCGCCGATGGTCATGTCCATGCCCTTCTCAGCGCAACCTTCGATGAGCGACGATAGAAGAGGCGTCGGACGTATGACCGAGTGCGCCTCTCCCAGCATGTTGTTGTATTCGACCGCCTGCGCTACGAGGAACTCGAACTGGCGGCAGTACGCGTCGAAGAACTGCTCGAAAGTCTCGAACGCTCCGGCGTCGATGTCGCCCGTCTTCGGGCCGGCGTCAACATTGAGAAGCGGATGGCGTCCGTTGTTCATGGCCATTTCGAGAGCCGCGACCATGTTCATCATCATGCAGTTGGTGTGTCCGTTGTGCCTGCCTGAAATGGTCGGTTCGACGCACCCTGTGGCCGACCAGTCCCGCGCATGCTCTATCGGATAGTCGAAGTCGCCAAGCGACGCCATAACAGCGTCGTCGTTGTGCATGGACGGCGTGGCGGCGGTCGCGAGATTCACCTCGCAGAGCCTTTTCAGATACGAGTCCGAGTTCACGCCCGGAGCGTATCTGGCGTTCACGTTCGGGTCCCTGACGCTCAGCATCTCGGTGACTTTCAGGAATATATACGTCATATCGTTCACGGCGGATTTGCCGTCCGGCGTCAGCCCGCCGAGAGTTATCGCCTGATCCGACGAACTGCCGCCGAACAGGAAATTGCCGATGTCAGGAATGAGCGGAAGATGGTCCGCGCAACGCATGTAAAAGCAACCGACAAGCTCGATAGCGCGCCGCAGATACGCCTCGCGCTCCGCCGCGTCTTCGAGTTTTGACATATCCGCCTCGAAGAAAGGCTGGAGCGCCTGATCCAATCTGCCGAGAGAAAGCCCGGCGTTGGTGTTCTCCATGTGGAGCGCCACCCAAGATATCCAGAGCGAATTGACCGCTTCATCAAGAGTCCGGGCGGGAAGTCGCGGGACGCGCGCGCATATTTCGCTTAGCCGCTCCAGTTCGTACGCCCGCGCCGGGCCGCTCTCGACCTTCGCCTCTTCCGCCGCCTTCGCAGACAGATTCTCCGCGTACGAGACCACGCCTTCCAGACATTCCGCCATCGCTTCGAGCGCCGCTCGCTTTTCCTCCCCGCAGTCCTCCGCCTCCATTGATTCGCGCAACTCGGCTATAATGCCGTCCGCTCCCAGATGCAGCATCTTCGGAAAATCGGGAATCGTGTGGGATACCGCCGCAGTTTTCCATAGGAAATAGACTGCGAACCTCTCGTCAAGCTGCTGGCACAGCGGATTTCCCCGCTTCTCTCTCGTCCATTCCCGCACATTCCTTTTCTCCCAGTACGGGAACACGTCCGAGTGGAGTATCCGCCGCGTCTTGTCCGAAATCTCGTACGGGTTGAGCGCGCGATGCCGGGCAGACAACAGCTCTCCCCAGATCATCGTGCCGTGCGTATCAGGATAGAGAACGACGCCTATCTCTTTGGTTGTCGTCGTTCCGGCGATTAGATCGTCTTTGCGGATTATCGGACGGCGGTTCATCATCAAATGCTTATACGCTGCCGCCTGCCGCGCGACGGGGTTCCACGGCCTGCCCTTGGCGTCCGTCTCGAAACCATTGCGCCTGAACCAGTCAGTCAACAGTTTCGGCCGCTCGTGGCATATTTCAGGTTTTACGGTGAAATGAATATCCAGAAACTTCCTCAGCCTCGGAAAATCATCAAGCGAATACTCCGAAAGATAAGGGTCTTCGAGGAACCTGACCGCGTCCGAAGGCTGCGATTTGAGGCGAGGCCCTGAGCGGGCCGTTATCCTGCGCGGGCGCTCGTCAGTCTCGGAACCCCCGGTTTCTGACTCCGCGAGTTTCTTTTCTTCCTCTTTGGCTTTCTCAGCCAGAGCGCGGTGCTTCTTTTCGAGCAGGACGGACAGGAAATAGTTGAACTTGCTCATCGTGGCGAGATTTCCCGCGATACGCAATTCGCTTGTGAGCAGCATCCTCATCACTTCGTCCGGCGTGCGGTCGAGCATCAGCCGGAGGGATTCTTCGTCTTTGAAAATAAGAGTGGCGTCAGCATCCGGCGGCGCGTCCGGAATAGCGAACGCGAATCCGTTGACGAACCTTATGGATTGGGCGGTTGAGCCGTCTTCGGTGCGAACTCCCACCGTGAAGTTCATCCATCCGTCCGCGCTGCGCAACAGCGCGCGAATCCGGGGTCGGAAATTGAAACTCGCCGCCATGAGTTGCAACAAGCCGTGCGCCAGCAGGTTCGTTCCGTTGATAATAGCCATATAGCAAACTCCGCGCGTCAGCCCCGGCCCGGCTTCATATCTATATCTTACCCACAACAGACAAAGTAAACCACCTAATGAAACCATTCAGTGCAACTAGAATTAATGCACCAAAGCACCTTTCCTAAATATTTCATATTTCTAAGTTAATCACAGATAGCACTTTTTTTGTTTCTACGATCTTCAAGAAAAGTGAATATAAACAAGATAATCTATCTATCAGCTTTAAGCTTTTTCCAATAATTTGCCATTTGTTTATGTGATTTGTTATCAACGATATTTAAATAATTCAACCATCCTTCTATTGATTCGTTAGTATTGTATTTATCATATATTTGTTTTTTAACGACTAAATTGTGCATTGCAGATCTTATTTGCTTCTTCTTTTTTCTTCCGATACCAAATATTGGCTCGCTAGCGTTTTTTGTTAATCCCGTTATTATACAACTTTTTCTTGGGCCACATAATCTCATTTTATCTTCATTTGGTCTAAATTTTTCCTCTTTTTGAGCTTCCCCCCAAAAACTGGACAGAGGTTTAAGGTGGAAACCGTGGTGGTGTAGAATCCAGTTTTGGAGGGATGAGCGATGAGGAAGAAATTCACCCCAGCGTTCAAGGCCA
>Ga0209606_1000503_pt1 | contig 57552 bp, 65 predicted proteins | sample AD_UKC057_MetaG_FD_184412 | JGI IMG/M metagenome (GOLD analysis project Ga0209606, IMG submission 184412) | Active sludge microbial communities of municipal wastewater-treating anaerobic digesters from USA - AD_UKC057_MetaG (SPAdes) (version 2) | ecosystem: Engineered > Bioreactor > Anaerobic >... | reverse complement strand
GACGCCCAGGGCGGCCATGTCCTCGTCGTGCGCCGCGATGAACGTCTCCGCCACCTCGCCGATGGTCCGGCCCTCGCGTTCGGCGCGGGCGATGATCTTGTCGTCCACGTCGGTGAAGTTCTTCACATAGGTCACGTCATAGCCCCGGTATCTCAGGAAGCGGGCCAGGACGTCGAAAACGATGGCCGCGCGGGCGTGACCGATATGGCACAGATCGTACGCCGTGATGCCGCAGACGTAGATCCCGGCCTTCCCCGCCTGAAGGGGGGAAAAGTCCTCTTTCCTTCGTGTGAGCGTGTTGTAGAAACGCACCGACATCGCGGGTTTCCTTTCCGGAAACGGCTTCGATCCCGGCCGGCCCGCACCGGCGGGAGTCAGGGGAACAGGGGGAGCATCTCCAGCCCGGCGGCCTCCTCGAAACCGCACATGAGGTTCATGTTCTGAACGGCCTGACCAGCGGCGCCCTTCACCAGGTTGTCGATGACGGACACGACGATGACCCGGCCCGTTCTTTCGTCGACGGTCACGCCGATGTCGCAGTGATTGGACCCCCGAACCGCCGCGAGATTGGGGAAGCTCCCCGGCCGGCAGATCCGGACGAACCGCTCCCGTTCGTAAAAGGCGTCGTAAAGCGCCTTCACGTCGGCCGCGGACGCGTCCCGGTTCAGCGTCCCGTACAGGGTGCTCAGGATCCCCCGGTTGAGCGGGAGCAGGTGGGGTGTAAAGGAAATCCGGATGGCCTCCCCGGCCAGGGCGGTGAGTTCCTGCTCGATCTCCGGCGTATGGCGATGCTGCCCGCCGACCTTGTAGGCCTTGAAGCCCCCGTCCACCTCGCAGAACAGGGAGGTCACCACCGGTTCCCGTCCCGCCCCGCTGACGCCCGACTTCGCATCGGCGATGATCGTATCCGTCTTAAGCCATCCCGCCTTGAGCAGGGGGGCGAGCCCCAGGATGATGCTGGTGGGATAGCAGCCCGGGTTGGCCGTCAGAACCGTCCGCCGGATGGCATCCCGGTACAGTTCGGGCAGGCCGTAAACGGCGGCCGGCAGCGTGTCCGCCGCCAGGTGTGGCGCATACCACTGCTCGTAGACGGACGCCTCCCGCAGGCGGAAATCGGCGCTCAGGTCGATGACCTTGCAGCCGGCCGCGAGAAACCCCGGGGCGACGGACATGGATACGCCGTGCGGAAGGGCGAGAAACACCACCTCCGCGAGTTCGGCGAACGCCTCCGGCGTGGCGTCCATGAACACCAGGTCGGTCAGATCCGCAAAGACGGGATAAAGCTCGGCGACCGCCTTCCCCCGATACCGGCGGGACGTGACCGCCGCGACGGTAATCCCGGGGTGCCGCAGGAGCAGGCGGAGCAGCTCCTGTCCCGTATACCCGCTGGCCCCATAAATCCCGACCTTCATCATCTTTCGACTCCAAAAAAAAGGGGGCCGAGGCCCCCGTGGTTTCTAACGCTTGGAGAATTGGAACCTCTTGCGCGCCCCAGGCTGGCCGTACTTCTTTCTTTCCTTCATCCGCGAATCACGGGTCAGGAAACCCGCCTTCTTGAGCAGGGAACGCATCTCCGGATCGTACTCGATCAGGGCCTTGGCGATCCCGTGCTTGACGGCGCCTGCCTGGCCGGCAACCCCGCCCCCGCAGACATTCACGAAGAAGTCCAACTTGCCCTTCTGACCCGTCATCTCGAGCGGCTGCATGATGAGCATCTTGAGGCTGTCCCGCGTGAAGTAGTCGTCGAAATTCCGCTTGTTCACCGTCAGGACGCCACTGCCCTCCTTCATGTACACCCGTGCCACGGATGATTTCCTTCTGCCTGTTGCATAGAACCGTTTGTCCGTCATCGCCTTCTCCAGCCTGTTCTCTCCTGTTGCGGGCAGGACGCCCGCCCCGTCGCCCCCGCCTACAGCACCACCGTCTGCGGGCACTGGGCCTGATGGGGATGGTCATTCCCCTTGTATATCTTGAGCTTCCTCAGCATCTGCCGGCCCAGGGAATTCTTCGGCAGCATCCCGCGCACGGCGGTGTGGAGCACTTTCTCGGGCGCCGTCGCCAGCAGTTTCCCGGCCGTCACCTGCTTGATCCCGCCCGGATAGCCGGAATGGTGCGAATACACCTTGTCGGTCAGTTTCCTGCCCGTCAGGAGGATCTTTTCGCAATTCACGACAATGATGAAATCACCCGTATCCGTGTGCGGGGTATAAACGGGCTTGTGCTTGCCCCGCAGTCGCCGCGCAACCTCACTCGCCAGCCGGCCCAGCACCTGCCCTTCGGCATCCACCAGATACCACGCCTCCGCGCGTTCTTCCTTCTTCGCCTGATAAGTCTTCATAAAACCACCGAACCTCGAGAATTGGAAAAGGGACGCTACGAAATTTAACGCGGTTTGTCAAGGGAAAACCTGCATGCAAATATCCATTCCGGGGAGGGATCAGCGAACGCCGGTCTGTCCCAGGCCGTAGAGGGAGAACAGCAGCGTGACCCGCTGGTCGTCCTCCTTCTTCTCGTACCCCAGGCCGATGCTCCAGCATTGCCGGTGGTAGGTCACCTGCACGTAATTCTCCACCTTCACGTCGTCCCGGAGGTTGTTCTGGAGCGTGTAGTCCAAGCGGATCGTCCGCGTCAGATCGGCCTTCACGTTCAGGTTGATCTCTTCGAGAATATCCCGCGTATAGTGGTAGCCGACCCCCAGGTTGACCCGGCCGACCCGTGCGCTCAGGTCGGTGTTGGTCTGGGTCCAGGCGCGCTCATGCACGTCATAAAGGTTGCGGACGACCAGGCTGATCTCCGGAACCGGTGCCAGGTCGAGGTCAAGGGCCAGCACGCCAAAGGGTCGCCGGCCGGGGTCGCCGGGGTCGTCCCGGTCCCGGCGGGCTTCCCGGATGTCGAACTGCTGGGCCAATTTCAGACGCAGGAGTTCCCGATAGGCGATCTGGTCGTCGTTTCCCCGCACCTTGGCCGTGAGCACATTGGTGATGCCGTAGGAAACGAGATTCTGGGCATCCACGCGGGCCACGTAATCGGGCAGGGCCCCCTGGCGTTCCAGAGTGGCATAGACATAGGCGATCTCCGGCCTGATCGTGTGCCGGAGCCGCTCCAGGGACTTTCCGGGACGATCGAAAACCCGGGAAAGCTCCGTATTCAGAGAGAAGCCGGCGTGAAAGACCTCCCGGTCGCCGTGCGGGTCCCCCGGCGCCGCCCCGTCATCGTCCCGGTCCCACAGGGTGGCCCGCACACCGGCCTCCGGCGTGAACAGGGCATACCGGCCCAGCTTCACCGGCAGCGTGAAGACGGGTGCAACGTCGTACAAATGCCCCCGCTGCCCCTCCCCCCGGTACAGATAATCGTACGCGGCCTTGAGGCCGTAGTGGACCGGCTGACCGAAAAGGGGAAGCGTCGCCCGGTTCAGGATGATCTCGGGGTACCGCTGGAGGGTGACGTCGTTGGAGGGAACCGTGAAATCATCGGTGTAACGCGCCAGCGCCGTCAGATTGTAGCGGGACCCGTCCTTGACCAGCCGCACGGTCGAATCGAGGGAGCGGAGCGACGCGTCGCCGTCGAAGGAGACCTTCTCGAACCGTTCCCGCCCCCCCCGGTCGCGATGGTCCTGGTAGTAGTTGCGGTCCTCGAAATCCTTGAAATACCAGGCGTCGGACACCCGGGCGATATCCGCCCTCAGATAAAATCCCTCGGCAAAGACGGTCTCGTGGTTGAGGAAAAGCGACCAGCGCGACCGGTCGGACCGCCAGTCCCGGCTGACGGGGCCCGATGTCTCCGTGACCCGCTTCCGATCGTTGAGAAAATCCCCGTAGAGGACGCCGGACGAACGCTCCCCGGCAAAGTACCGGAATTCGGCCCCCTCCTTGAAGCCCCGCTTGTCCATGTAACGCGAATAGAGGGTGGCGTCGAGCGACCGGGAGATGGCCCAGTAAAAGGGGACTTCGGCGTCCCAGCCGTGATCGTCGGAGTGGGCCAGGTAGGGCAGGAGAAACCCCGACTGGCGGGTCGTCTTCGCCGGAAAGATGAAATACGGGGCATAGAGGACCGGGATATCCCGGATCAGGAGTTTCCCGTGTTCCATGGTCCCGTACCCGTCCACCGTGACGTTCATTTCACGGCTGGTCAGCCGCCAGTCCGGCCGGGGCCCGTCGCAGGTCGTCGCCTCGGCCCCCTCGATCCGATAGGTCGCTTCGGCCGTCTTGGCAATCTTGTCCCCCCGCAGATAGAAATGGTTCTGGGCAACAAATATCCTGCCGGCGTGAACGACCCCCGTCTTGTCCGTCAGATGGAAGGTCATCCGTTCGCCTTCGAGGACATCCCGCCCGGACGTCAAGCGGACGTTCCCCTCGGCATGGGCCGTGTCGCTCCGGTGGTCGAGCAGGACCGACTGTGCGGTCAGGCGGCCGCCGCTGTAAGTGATGACGACATTTCCCCGGGCGTGATAGGTATCGGTTTCCCGATCGTAGGACAGGCTGTCCGCCTCGATGTCGACCGGTCCCTCCCGCAGGGCCAGTTCCATCGCCAGGCCTTGCCCCCCCATCCCGTTCAAAACGAACGACAAAAGGACCATGAGGACAAAGCGGACGGTTTTCCCCGTGATGCCGTGCATGCCTGGATCGTGGCCTTTCCAAACCGGGTGAGGATGATCCTGCCTGTTAACACACCGGGGGAGATTTTTCAAAGGGAGACCCGCCCGAAGCAGGCTTTTATTTCCCCGATCAGATAGAGGGAGCCGGCGACGCAAACGAGGTCGTGCGGACCCGCGATCAGCAGCGCCCTCCGCAGGGCCTCCCGGGGTTCTTCGACCGCCTCCACGCGGGAATGCCACCGTGCGGCCGCCTCGGCCAGGCGCGCCGCCGGAAGGGCCCGTTCATTGCGGGGGCGGGTCGCGATGATCGTGGCGTCGAGGGACGCCGTCTGGCGGATCATCCGGGCATAATCCTTGTCCTGGAGGATCCCCAGGATCAGGATCAGACGCGCGCAGGAAAAATCCGTCCGGAGCGATCGGACCAGTGCGGCCATGCCGGCGGGATTGTGGGCCCCGTCGACGACGACGTGGGGGCGCTCCTGCAGGGTCTCGAGCCGACCCTCCCAGCGGACGTTCAGCAAGCCCCGCCGGATCGCCGCTTCGTCCAGAGGCACCCCCCGCTCGGAGAGAATTTCGGCCGCGCCGACCGCCAGGGCGGCATTGGCCTGCTGGTGCCGGCCGGCGAGGGCCGGGCGCAGACGGCGCAAGGCTGTCTTGGGGCCAAAATAGCTGAAAGACCCGTCGGCATGACGCCGGATGCGGATCTCCCCGCCCAGCCGGAGCAGACGAACCCGGCGCCGCCGGCAGGTCTCCGCCAGGACGTCCCGGACCGCCGCCTGCGTTGCCGCCGTCAGACAGACCCCGCCGGTCTTGACGACCCCCGCCTTCTCCCGGGCGATGTCGCGGAGGGACCGGCCCAGATAATCCCGGTGCTCCAGGGCGATGTTCGAGATGATACTGACCGCCGGCCTCACCACATTGGTGGCATCCAGACGCCCTCCCATCCCCACTTCCAGAACGGCCCAGGGAACGGCTTCACGGGCAAAATGGGTGAAGGCCAGGGCCGTCAGAAATTCGAAATAGGTCACGTCTTCCGTCACGGCCGCCCGCACCTCCCGGATCAGGGTCTGGGCCTGCGCCCGGGAGATGGGCCGACCGCCGACCCGGATCCGCTCGCGGAAATCGATCAGATGGGGCGACGTGTACAGACCGGCCCGGACGCCCCCCTGCTTCAGAATCTCCGCGACCATGGCCGATACCGACCCCTTCCCGTTCGTCCCCGCCACCAGAACGGTCCGGTACCGTTCCTGGGGATCGCCCAGACGGGCGAGCAGCCGTTTGATCGGCCCCAGCCCAAGCCGGATCTGCGCCGGGCCGAAGGACGGGGGAAAAGTCGGAGGGGGGGGAGACGTCATGGGCATGCCCGGTGGCCGGTGGCCTCAGCGGGGATCGATCCGGATGAACTGGCCGTCCGTGAGGAAATGGATCCGGTGGCTCCCGATCGCCGCGATCTGTTCGCGGATGACGTCGTGGCAGTCCCACTTCATGTGGTAGAGGTAGACTTCGGGGTGGGGATGGCAGAGCTTTTTCAGTTCGTCCTTAAGCAGGGCGGGCGTGAGATGCCCCGTCTGCGACGCCATCTCCTTCATGCCGTCCGGCAGGGAGGTTTCGATGAAGATGGCCCGGAGGTCGTCCACACCGTTCGCCCGCTCCCAGAGGGGTTCCGTGGCGCCCGTATCCCCGAAAAAGATGACCGTGCCCTCCGTCGAGCGAACGACATATCCCACCGTTTCGACCGTATGGTCGACCTTGATCGCCTCGACCTGGAGGTCTCCCACCCATTCCGTTTCACCGGGCACCAGGGCCTTGAACCGGATGACCGGTTTTTCCCGGCTGGGAAGGATGCTGAAGTCGGGCCAGATGACGCCGTTAAAGACGTGCGCGTGGATCATCTCCAGGACGAAGGGCGTGCTTCGGACCGTCAGGGGCTTGTCCCGCTCCCCGTAACAGAGGTTGTCCGCCAGGAAGGCGATATCGCGAATGTGATCGAGGTGGGCGTGGGTTACCAGGATTTGATCGATGCGTCGCTGCTCGGCGATGTCCAGGACATTCGCAACGGCGCCGGCGTCGATCAGCAGGTGGCCGTTCAGAAGAAAGCTCGTCGTATTCAGGCCCGGAAGCTGCGATCCATGGCAACCCAAGACTCTGATATCCATGCTGTTCCTTCGATATCTCCCGGGACGGCGGCGACGCCCCCGGAAGCGAGGGCGCGGGGACCATCCCGGCGTTTTGGGGCGGATCGGTCAGGTCCGGTCCGTCGGGCGCTCAGTCCGGAATCACCTTGAAGACCTCGTCCCCGGGACGGACGCGATCGCCGATCTTCACCCCGATGAAATCACCCGTCACGGCCGTGTCGATCTTCTGGTTGTTGACTTCCATGGAATCGATGGTATGCGTCAGGTCGGTCGTATGCCCCGTAAACTTGACCGTATCGCCCACCTTCAACTCGCCGCCCGTTACCTTGACGGCGGCAACACTGGGCTTTGCGAAAAACTTCACCACCTCTCCGATCTTGACCTCTGCCATGACGACACCTCCTTCAGCGACCTGATAACCATCGGCAAAGACGGCAGATTCTCCCGCTCCGGAGCAGCGTCCGGGTTGCGACAGGAGCCCTGAAACCGGGGGAATTATAATCGTTTCATTGTAAAATACAAGGGAAAAAGACCCTTCCCGGGGCGCGCACAACAAAAAAGGCAGGGGGTGAGCCTGCCTTTTTCCTGCGGAACGCACCGGCGTTCTACTTCTTGGCCGCCGCCTTCTTCTTGGGTTTTTCCACCGCCACCGCCGGGATGAATTCGATCACGGACACCGGGGCATTGTCCCCGTGGCGGTAGCCCATCTTCACGATCCGGGTATAGCCGCCCGGACGCTCCCGAAAGCGGGGGGACAGCTCATCGAACAGCTTGATCACCATGGCCCGGTCCCGGATAAAGGAGAGCGCCTGCCGTCTGGCATGGAGGTCGCCACGCTTGCCCAGGGTCACCATGCGATCCGCCAGACTCTTCAAAACCTTGGCCTTGACGTCGGTGGTCGTAATCTTTTCCGCGCGGATCAGGGAGGTCACCATGTTGCGCAGCATGGCCTGACGATGGCTGCTCGACCTTCCCAGTTTCTTGCCAAACTTCCCGTGACGCATACCCGATCTCCTTCTCTTCCCGACGGCGCCGCCTAATCGGCCTGCGAACCGTTTTCACTCCCCTTCTTGTCCATGTCGTTCCACGGGGGAAAGTCGAGCTTCATGCCGAATCCCAGCCCCATCTCCGCGAGAATTTCCTTGATTTCATTGAGCGATTTCCGCCCGAAATTCTTCGTCTTGAGCATTTCCGCTTCCGTTTTCTGCACGAGTTCACCGATCAGGTTGATCCCGGCGTTCTTCAGGCAGTTGGCGGAGCGTACGGACAGCTCCATGTCGTCGACGTTTCGCAGGAGGTGTTCGTTGATGCCCTCGACCTCCCCCGGTTCGATCGTTTCTCCCTGTTCTTCCAGTTCCTCGAAGTTGATGAAGACATCGAGCTGCTCCTTGAGGATCTTCGCCGCATACGCCACGGCGTCCTCCGGCAGGACGCTTCCATCCGTCCAGACTTCCAGAACCAGTTTGTCGTAGTCGGCTACCTGGCCCACGCGGGCATAGGTCACCGTGTAGTTGACCTTCCGGATGGGCGAAAACGTGGCGTCGATGTTGATGGTCCCCTCCGGCTGTTCCTGGTCCTTTTCCTTCTGCGCCGGGACGTACCCCTTGCCCTTTTGCACGACCAGTTCCGCGCGGAAGGCGCCCTTCCCGAAAAGGGTGGCAATGTGATGCTCCGGATTCAGGACGTCCACGGTGGCGTCGGCGATGATGTCGGCGGCGGTGACCGCCCCTTCCCTTTTGGCATCGATCCGGACCGTCCGCGGTCCGTCATCGTGCAGTTTCAGCCGGATGCCCTTCAGGTTGAGGATGATGTCGGTCACATCTTCCTTGACGCCGGGAATGGTGGAAAATTCATGAAGGACCCCGTCGAACCGAACGGACACAATGGCCGCCCCCTGGATGGACGACAGCAGGACCCTCCTCAGGGCATTCCCCAAGGTGATCCCGTACCCCCGCTCGAGGGGCTGACAGGTGAATTCGCCATAGAACGGGGTATGGGTGCCCTCATCGATCTCGATTCGCTTCGGTCGGATCAAACTGCGCCAGTTTTTCTGCATGGTCTTTCTTCTCCCGTTCCCCTGATCGTCCGTCGTGACGTGATCGCGTTATTTCGAATAAAGCTCCACGACCAGCTGCTCCTTGACCGGCATGGTCAAATCCTCACGGGCCGGCAGGGTCTTCACGACCGCCCGGAAATTCGTCCGATCCAGTTCGAGCCACTGCGGTACGCCTCGCCGGGCAACGGTTTCCATCGCTTCGGCGATCCGCTGGACGTTACGGCTGCCTTCCCGCACCTGAACCTCGTCCCCCACCTTGACCTGATAGGAGGGGATGTTCACCGGCTTGCCGCCGACCAGGAAGTGATTGTGCCGGACCAGCTGTCTCGCCTCGGTGCGGGAGTTGGCGAAGCCCATGCGGAACACCATGTTGTCCAGGCGCTTTTCTAGGCCGACCAGGAGGTTCGTTCCGGTGATGCCCTTCTGCCGATCGGCCCGATCGAAGTAGCCGCGGAACTGCCGCTCGAGCAGTCCGTACATCCGCCGCAGCTTCTGCTTCTCCCGGAGCTGGACGCCATAATCGGAAAATTTTCGGCGCATTTGGCCATGCTCGCCCGGCGCATATCCCCGCCGCTCAAACGCGCACTTCTCGCTGTAGCACCGGTCCCCCTTGAGGAACAGCTTCAGCCCTTCTCTTCGGCATAATCTGCATGCGGATTCTCGATACCTTGCCAAAAAAGCCTCCCTGCTTCCTGAATGTCCCGTTACGTCCCGCCGCGGGGAACGCCCCCCGGCGTTTCCTGATCGCCTTTCGCCCTCAGCCCCCTTACACCCGCCGGCGTTTGGGCGGCCGGCAGCCGTTATGCGGAATCGGTGTCACATCCCGGATGAGGGTGATGTTGAGACCCGCCAGTTGCAACGACCGCAACGCGGACTCCCGGCCGGAACCGGGCCCCTTGACATACACCTGGACGCTCCGGAGGCCGTGTTCCTTCGCCTTCTTCACGGCATCCTCCGCCGCCATCTGTGCAGCAAAGGGGGTGCTCTTCCGGGACCCCTTGAACCCCTGCATCCCCGAGGACGCCCAGGCAATGACATTGCCGCTCAGATCCGTGATCGTGACGATCGTGTTGTTGAAGGTGGACTGAATGTGGGCCACACCCTCGGCAATGTTCTTCTTTTCCTTCTTCTTTCCAGTCTTCCTGACCGCCTTTGCCATGTTTCCTCCGGCTTGCTATTTCTTCTTGCCCGCGATGCTTCTGCGGGGGCCTTTTCTCGTCCGGCCGTTGGTATGGGTCCTCTGCCCCCGGACGGGCAGCCCCTTGCGGTGCCGCAGACCCCGATAGGTTCCGAGGTCCATCAGACGCTTGATGGACATGGACACTTCTCGCCGGAGATCGCCCTCGACCTTCTGCTCGTGGTCGATGACATTCCGGATCGCGTTGATCTCCATATCGGCCAGTTCGTCGGTCTTGGTGCTTTCGCTCACGCCGGCCTTGGCTAAAATCTGTTTCGCCCGCGATCGCCCGATCCCGTAGATATAGGTCAGGGCAATCTCCATGCGCTTGTTCTTGGGTAAATCGACACCTGCAATTCTGGCCACCTGATAACCTCCTTATGGATCCCGGGCATCTATCCCTGGCGCTGCTTGTGTTTCGGATTCTCGCAGATCACCCGCAAAACGCCGCGCCGCTTGACGATTTTACACTTGTCACAGATTTTCTTGACGGAAGATCGTACTTTCACTGCCACCACTCCTTCGCTTCTCCGGCCGAAACGACCACCGCGGTTCTTCCGCCCGGTCGCCCGCCGCTGATTCCGGACGGCTATTTCGTCCGGTACGTAATCCGGCCCCGCGTGAGGTCGTAGGGGGAAAGCTCCACCGTGACCTTGTCTCCGGGCAGAATCTTGATGAAATGCATCCGCATCTTCCCTGAGATATGGGCCAGCACGCGATGACCGTTTTCGAGCTCGACACGGAACATGGCATTGGGCAACGGCTCAATGACCTTTCCTTCGACCTCGATCGGTTCTTCCTTCGCCATGGTTTTCGGTCTCCCTCACCCCTAGCGTCCCCGTGTTGGCCGGACGCCGGTCCTTCCGTCACAGTCCTGCCCCCTCAGCGCAGCAGGCTCAGGATCTCCGGCCCCTGATCCGTAATCGCGACGGAATGCTCAAAATGCGCCGACAACTTTCCGTCCGCCGTCACCACCGTCCATCCGTCCTCGAGGACCTGGACACGATAGGTCCCCAGATTGACCATCGGTTCGATGGCGAGGACCATGCCTGCTTTCAGCGGCATCCCGCGGCCCTTGACTCCGTAATTCGGAATCTGCGGGTCCTCGTGGAGCTCCCGGCCGATTCCGTGTCCGACATAATCCCGGACGACGGAGCAGCCGGCCGTCTCGACACACGCCTGGACCGCGGCGGAGATGTCTCCCAGGCGGTTTCCCGCCCGGGCCTCCTTGATCCCCTCGTAGAGCCCGGCTTCGGTCACGTCCATCAAGCGGCGGGCCTCCCGCGAAGCCTGCCCGATCACGACCGTGATGGCGGCATCGCCGAAATACCCCTGATAATCGACCCCAAAATCCAGGCTGACGAGGTCGCCGTTCTTCAGGACACGGTCGTCGGAGGGCATCCCATGCACGACCTCCTGGTTGACCGACGCACAGAGGGAATAGGGATAACCCCGATACCCCTTGAACGCGGGTCGCGCGCCCCGGCGATGCGTGAGCGATTCCGAGAGGCGGTCCAGGTCTCCCGTCGTCACGCCGGGTTTGGCGTGCGCCTTCAATTCCGCGAGGATTTCAGCCACGATCCGGTTGCTCTTCCGGATTTTCTCGATTTCCTCCGGTGATTTCAGGATGACCATGTCATTTCGTCTACCGGACGCCACACCTCCCGTCAGCGCCTTCTGGCAATGCGTCCTTTCTTCATGAAGCCTTCGTACTGCCGCGTGAGCAGATGGGTTTCAATCTGGCCGGCCGTATCCAGGGCAACGCCCACCACGATCAGGAGGGCCGTCCCGCCGAAGTAAAACGGGACGTTGAAATAGCTGATCAGGATGCTGGGCAGGACGCAGACCGCCGAAACGTAGACCGCTCCGCTGAAGGTCAGCCGGGTCAACACGTCGTCGATGTATTCCGCCGTCTTTTTCCCCGGCCGGATCCCCGGAACGTATCCGCCGTACTTCTTCATGTTGTCGGCCACGTCCACCGGGTTGAAGGTGACCGCCGTATAGAAATAGCAAAAGAACACGATGAACGCGACATAGAGCAGTTCATAGCCCCACCGCCCCGGCACCAGCATCTCGGCGACGGTCTTCATCCAGGGATGGGGGATGAAATTGGCGATCGTCGCCGGAAACATGATGATCGAGGAGGCGAAGATCGGCGGGATCACCCCGGCCGTATTCACCTTGAGGGGCAGGTGCGTCGACTGCCCGCCGTAGACCTTCCGGCCCACCACCCGCTTGGCGTACTGAACCGGTATCCGGCGTTGGCCGCTCTCCACGAAGACGATGACCCCCACTACCGCGACCATCATGAGGATCAGCAGGATGATGAAGAAGAACCCCATTTCGCCGGAAGACAGGAGGCGAAACGTGTTCAGAATCGCTTCCGGTCCGCGGCAGACGATCCCGGCAAAGATGATCAGGGAAATGCCGTTGCCGATCCCCTTTTCGGTGATGGTCTCCCCCAGCCACATGATGAAGGCCGTACCGGCCGTGAGGGTGATCACCGTCATGAGCCGGAAGGGCCAGCCGGCGGCAATCACGATGGAAGCCCCCGTCGGACCGGCCATGTTCTCGAGGCCGATGGCGATTCCGAACCCCTGGATGACGCTGAGCAGAACCGTCCCGTAGCGCGTGTACTGAGTGATCTTGCGCCTCCCCGCCTCGCCTTCCTTCGAGAGCCGCTCCAGGTGGGGAATGGCCACCGTGAGCAGTTGCAAAATGATGGAGGCGCTGATGTAGGGCATGATCCCCAGGGCAAAAACGGAGAGGTTGCTTAGCGCGCCGCCGGCAAACATGTCAAAGAGCCCCAGCAGGGATCCCTTGGCCTGCTCGAAAAAGGCGGCCAGGGCCACGGTATCGATCCCGGGTGTGGGGATATGGGCGCCGATCCGGTACACGGTCAGCAAAACGAACGTGAAGAGGATCCGCTTTTGCAGCTCCGGGATCTTCTGGATGTTCTTTAACCCGTCTAACAACTCACGCCACCCCAAGATCGAGGCCGCCGGCGGCCTCGATCTTGGCCTTTGCGCCCTGGCTGACCTGATCCACCTTCAGGGTCAGGGGACCGGTCAACTCTCCCTTGCCCAGGATTTTCACGCCGTCGTTCTTCTTTCGGATCAATCCGCAGGCCACCAGCAGGTCCTTGTCGATGACGGAACCGGCGGGAAAGCGCTTGAGCTGATCGAGATTCAGGATCGCCAGGACCCGACGGAACGGATTCTTGAAGCCCCGCTTCGGCAGGCGGCGCGCCATGGGCATCTGCCCGCCTTCGAACGCCGGCTTCGTCTTGCCGCCGGAACGGGCATTCTGGCCTTTGGCGCCTTTACAGGCGGTCCCGCCGTGTCCGGAGCCGTCACCCCGCCCGACACGCTTTCTCTTCTTTCGCGACCCCTCTGGGGGTTTCAGTTGACTTAAATTCATCCCTGTGCGCCTCCTTCGAGGTCCTCAACCGCCACGAGGTGGATGACCTTCTGGACCATGCCGCGGATGGCCGACGTATCCTCGAGCACGACGGACCGGTTCATGCGTCCGAGCCCCAGGCCACGGAGGACCTGCCGCTGTTTCGTCGGCCGGCCGATCATACTTTTCACGAGCGTTATCTTCAGTTTCTTTGCCACAACCGACCCCTCACTTCCCTACGCTTCCCCGAAACTCTTCCCCCGCAACTGGAAAATGGTTGCGGGATCCTTCAGCTGAACCAGCCCATCCAGCGTGGCCTTGACCAGGTTATGGGGGTTGTGGGAGCCGAGGCACTTGGTCAGGATGTTGTGGACTCCCGCCACCTCGAGAACGGCCCGGACGGCGCCGCCCGCGATCAGCCCGGTTCCCTCCGAGGCCGGCTTGAGCAGAACCCGGCCGGCGCCGTAGCGCCCCACCACCTCGTAGGGGATGGTCCGCTCCCGGATGGACACCTTCACCATATTCTTCTTCGCCTGCTCCATGCCCTTGCGAATGGCCTCGGGAACTTCATGAGCCTTCCCCAGACCCGCGCCCACGGAGCCCTGTCCGTCACCCACGACGACGACGGCGCTGAAACGAAATCGTCTCCCCCCCTTGACCACCTTGGCCGTACGGTTAATCGCGATTACCCTGTCCAGCAGTTCCTGTTCTTCCATGTCTTATGTCCCGTCACCATTCCTGTGAGATGTTGCGCGCGCCGCACATCAGAATTTCAGGCCCGCTTCCCGGGCCGCGTCCGCCAGGGCCTTCACACGGCCGTGGTAGAGATACCGCCCGCGGTCAAAAACCACCCGCTCGACCCCGGCGGCTTTCAGCCGCTCGGAAACCAGCTTGCCCACCTCGCGGGCCGCTTCGCTCTTCTTCATCCGCCCCAGACGCTCTTTCAGCTCCGGGCTCAGGGTGGACGCGGCGGCCAGCGTCTGGCCAACGTCGTCGGCCACGGCCTGGACATAGATATGCCGGGCGCTCCGGAACACGGACAGCCTCGGAACGGTCCGGGTACCCTTGATCTGCGACCTCACCCTCGCCTCGCGTTTCGCCCTGATCTTTTCAATCTTCTTTGTTGCCAATGTTCTACCTCATGATCCAGCGCATCCGGGCAGCGCCGTCCGCCGTTTCTCGATTCCCTTAGGCACCCACGGATTTCCCCACCTTGCGACGGACGTACTCGCCGGCGTACTTGATGCCCTTCCCCTTGTACGGTTCCGGTTTCCGGATGCCGCGGATCTCCGCCGCCACCCGGCCGACCTGCTCCCGATCGATTCCCGAGATCGCAATGTTGACCTGCTTTTCCACGCTGACCTTGACGCCCGGCGGCACCTGATAGGTCACGGGGTCGGAAAAACCGACCAGAAGCTTGAGGGCATCCCCGGCCATCTCCGCACGGTAGCCGACGCCGACGACCTCCAGATTCTTGACAAAACCCGTGCTGACACCGGTCACCATGTTGGCGATCAGCGTGCGGGTCAGTCCCTGATAGGCGTCGCCCGTCCGGGTATCCTCGCGCTTCGTGACCGTGATCGTCCGGTTGTCGATCCCCACCTCGATCCCCGTGGGCAGGGTTCTGGACAGCGTTCCCTTCGGTCCCTCGACCGTGATCCGCTCCTGATCCCAACGCACCTGGACGCGCTCAGGAATTTCGATTGCTTTCTTTCCGATTCTCGACATGGTTCATCTCCCGCCGGGTGGCCCTGCTACCAAACTTTGCACAGGATCTCGCCCCCGACATTCAGCTCGCGGGCCTCCTGATCCGTCACGATTCCCCGTGATGTGGAAAGAATGGAGATTCCGTAACCGTTCAGCACCTTGGGTATCTCTCCGCTTCCCACATAGATCCTTCGGCCAGGCTTGCTGACCCGCTGAATGTCCGTCATGACGGTCCGTTTGGCATCCACGTACTTGAGGAAAACTCTCAGCACTTGGCGGCCCAAGGCGTTCTTCTTGACATCGTAGCCGCTGATATACCCGGACTTCTTCAGGACCTTGGCGACGCTCAGGTTCATCCGGGAAAGCGCCACATCGGTGCTTTTGAAATGGGCGCGATTGGCATTTCGGATTCTTGTAAGCATGTCCGCAATCGGATCCGTCATCCCCATAACTGACTCCTTAACTCCCTGCTGACTACCAGCTCGATTTGATCACACCGGGTATCTCGCCTTTCGAGGCGAGGTTTCTCACGCATATTCTGCACATATCGAATTTCCGGTAATACGCCCGCGGCCGGCCGCAGACGGCACACCGGTTGTAAGCACGTACGGAAAACTTCGGTTTTCTTGCTGCCTTCGCAATCAAGGATTTCTTCGCCACACCCATCTCCTCCGGATTTCGTGTTCCTCTCGTTCCGCTGACGTCCTAACTTCGGAAGGGTATTCCCATGAGCTTCAGAAGCAGTCGCGCTTCATCATCTGTTTTGGCGGTCGTGACAATGGCGATGTTCATGCCCTTGACCTTGTCGATCTTGTCGTAGTCGATCTCCGGGAAGATGATCTGCTCTTTCAGGCCCAGGGAAAAGTTTCCGCGCCCGTCGAAGGATTTCGGTGAAATCCCCCGAAAATCCCTGATCCGGGGAAGGGCCACGTTCGCCAGGCGGTCGAAGAACTCGTACATGCGCTCCCGCCGCAGGGTAACCCGACAGCCGATGGACATTCCCTGGCGAAGTTTGAACGTGGCGATGGACTTCCTCGCCTTGGTGATGACCGGCTTCTGGCCGCAGATCGCCGCCATTTCCTGGGCCGCACTCTCCAGGATCTTCACGTTCTGGATGGCCTCGCCCAGCCCCATGTTGATCACGATCTTTTCCAGTTTCGGAACCTGCATCCGGTTCTGGTACTTAAACGCCTCGATCAGGGCGGGAACGACCTCTTTCTCGTAGTAACTCTTCAATCTCGCTGCCATGATTCCATTATCCTAAGCGTCCAAAATCTCTTGGCACTTCCCGCAGACGCGGACCTTCTTGCCATCGTCCAGGAGCCGATACCCGACGCGCACCGTGCCGTCGCATTTGTTGCAGACGAACATCACATTGGAAAGGTGGAGCGAGCCCTCCTTTTCCACGATGCCCCCTTTGCCCTTCGCATCGGGCCGCTGGTGCCGTTTGAGCATGTTGATCTTCTCGACGATCACCCGCTCTCTGTCCCGCACGATCTTCAGGATCTTGCCGGTTTTCCCTTTTTCCTTCCCGGCGATCACCTTGACCGTGTCACCCTTTTTCAACCTGATGTCCTGCATCTTTCTTCCTCGCCTTTAGAGCACCTCGGGTGCCAGAGAGATGATCTTCATGAACTGTTTGGCCCGCAGTTCCCGGGCGACCGGGCCGAAGATTCGGGTCCCGACGGGCTCCAGCTGATTGGTAATCAGGACGGCTGAATTGTCGTCGAACTTGAGATAGGACCCGTCCGGTCGCCGGACCTCTTTCACCGTCCGGACGATCACGGCCTTCATGACGTCCCCCTTCTTGACCTTGGAATTGGGGAGCGCCTCCTTCACGGAAACGACGATGACGTCTCCCAGGCTGGCATAGCGCCGCTTCGATCCGCCCAAGACCTTGATACAGGCAACCTTCTTGGCCCCTGAATTATCCGCCACATTCAAGACGGTCTGCATCTGAATCATGACTACACCCCGCTGAAACTCCCCGCTCAATCCGCACCAGGCAGGAAGTTCCCCCGCCATGCCTGGCCTTCTTTGAAGGCAAACGCCGCGCCTACTTCGCCCGTTCCAGGACTTCCTTCATCCGCCAACGCTTTTCGCGACTCAACGGCCGGCACTCCACGATCAGCACCCGGTCGCCGACCGCGCACTGGTTGGTCTCATCGTGGGCCTTGTACTTCTCATACCGTTTGATGTATTTATGAAAAACCGGGTGCTTGACGATCCGCTCGGCACGGACGACGATGGTCTTGTCCATCCCGTTGCTCAGGACGACCCCCTGGATGGTTTTTCTGTTCCCACGCTCGCTCATGCCTTTTGCACCTCCTTCACCCTCATGATGGTCTTGACACGGGCGATGTCGCGCCTCACCCGCCGCATCTGGGCGGGGGATTCGAGCTGACCGGAGGCATGTCGCAGGCGAAGCTTGAAGAGCTCCTCTCCCAGTTCGCGGTCCCGCTGCTGCAGTTCAGCCCAACTCAGGTCCCGGATCTCCTTAATCTTCATCTGACAACTCCCTGGCCAGAAACTTCGTGGCAATCGGCAGCTTATGCGCGGCAAGGCGGAAGGCCTCACGGGCGATGACCCGGTCCACCCCCTCCATTTCGTAAAGGACCATGCCCGGCCGGATGACGGCCACCCACTCTTCCGGGGCGCCCTTCCCTTTGCCCATGCGCGTTTCCGCCGGCTTCTTGGTCACGGATTTGTGCGGGAAAATGCGGATCCAGATCTTGCCGCCCCGCTTGACATGACGGGTCATCGCGACACGCGCCGCCTCGATCTGTCTCGCGGTGATCCATCCGCACTCCATCGCCTGAAGGCCGTACTCGCCAAAGGTCACCTTGGCGCCCTTGGTGGATTTGCCCCCCATGCGTCCCCGCTGCAATTTCCTGTATTTCACCCGTTTCGGCATTAACATCGTCAGCTACCCCTGTTCTCTTCCCCCGCATCTCTCCACCCGCCGGGCGGGAGACACGCGGGCCCTATTCCTTGCTCCGCTTTCCGGGCAACACCTCGCCGTGGAACAGCAGCACCTTGACGCCGATCGCACCATACGCGGTCCGGGCTTCGGCAAAACCGTAGTCGATATCCGCCCGGAGGGTGTGAAGGGGAACACGCCCTTCACGGTACCATTCGGAGCGGGCCATTTCCGCCCCGCCGAGCCGCCCGGCGCAACTGATCCGGATCCCCTTGGCGCCGAACTTCAGGGCCGAGGTCACGCATTTTTTCATCGCCCGCCGAAACGCGACGCGGCGCTCCAGTTGGCTGGCGACGTTCTCCGCCACCAGTTGGGCGTCCACCTCGGGTTTCCGGACCTCGAGAATATTGATGATCACCTCGCTGGTGGTGATCCCCTCGAGATCCTTCTTGAGCTTTTCGATCTCGGCGCCTTTCTTGCCGATGATCACCCCCGGCCGGGCGGCGTAGATGTTGATCTTCGCCTTTTGGGCGGCACGCTCGATCTCGATTTTGGAGATGCCGGCATGATAGAGTTTCTCTTTCAGAAACTTCTTGACCTTCAAGTCCTCGTGGAGGAGTTCGGAGTAGTTCTTCTCCGAAAACCATTGAGACCCCCATGTCTTGATGCCCCCTAACCTGAACCCGATGGGGTTGACCTTCTGACCCAACCTGACACCTCCTCAACGATCAACGTTCATCCAAGATAACGGTAATATGACTCATCCGCTTGCGAATGCTGGCCGCCCTTCCCTGGGCCCGCGCCCGCCAACGCTTCAGCGATGGCCCCTGATCCACATAGACGGCCTTGACGAAGAGGATCTTCTCGTCGATGTTCGGGTTTTGGGTCGCGTTGGCCAGAGCTGATTTCAAGACCTTCTTGACCATCCCGGCGGCACGTTTGCGGGTGAACGCCAAGATGGTCGCCGCCTCCTCGACGCGTTTCCCCCGGACCAGATCCACCACCACCCGGACCTTCTGTGGTGAGATGCGCACATATTTTGCAACCGCTCTCGCTTCCATATCCCCTCTATACTCCACCCTTACAATCGTCCCCGCAACCGCCTCCCGGGAAATCACCCGGATTCGGCGGTTATCGCTTCACCTTGGACTTCCGGTCGCCGGCATGGCTGAAAAAGGTTCGCGTCGGGGCGAATTCGCCCAATTTATGCCCGACCATGTTCTCCGTCACAAACACGGGAATGAACTTCTTGCCGTTGTGAACCGCAAAGGTTTGACCGATCAGTTCCGGGGTAATCGTCGAACGCCGGGACCACGTCTTGATGACCGCCTTGCTGCCCGAAGCCTCCGCCTTGCGGACCTTATCCAGAAGTTTGGCTTCGATATACGGACCTTTTCTGATTGAGCGCGCCACTTCTTAACCCCTTCTCTTGACGATGTATTTATCCGTCCCCTTGTTCGTTCGCGTCTTGTGACCCTTGGTCGGCACTCCCCAGGGCGTGCAGGGATGCCTTCCACCCGAGGATTTGCCTTCGCCACCCCCCATCGGATGGTCGATCGGGTTCATCGCCACACCGCGCACCTTGGGCCTCCGGCCCAGCCAGCGGGCTCGCCCGGCCTTCCCGATGCTGATGTTTTCATGGTCCAGATTGCCGACCTGACCGATGGTTGCCGAACACTCGATGAAGATTTTCCTGACCTCTCCGGACGGGAGGCGGACCTGGGCGTATCCTCCCTCCTTGGCCATGAGCTGCCCGTAGGCGCCGGCACTGCGGATCAACTGCCCGCCCTTGCCGACCTTCAGCTCGACGTTGTGGATGAGCGATCCCAGGGGAATGTTCTTGAGCGGCAGGGTATTGCCCGGCTTGACATCCGCCCGCTCGGCACTGACCACCGTATCCCCCACTTTCAGCTTGTCGGGTGCGAGGATGTATCGCTTTTCGCCGTCCAGGTAGTTGAGGAGGGCGATCCGGGCCGACCGGTTCGGATCGTACTCGATCGAGGCCACCCGGGCCGGAACATCCCGCTTCTCCCGGCAAAAATCCACAAGGCGGAACTTTCGCTTATGACCGCCCCCCCGATGCCGGCTCGTGACCCGGCCGTTGCTGTTCCTCCCACCGGTTTTCTTGAGCGAACGAACGAGGTCCTTCTCGGGCGTCGTCGAGGTAATTTCCTTGAAGTCCGAGCAGGTCTGAAACCGCCGGCCCGGCGATGTCGGTTTATATTTCTTTATCATCGGCTTTCTTCCTTAACGTCTTTCCGCCCTGCGCCTGCCTAAACCCCCTCGTACAACTCGATGCTGTTCCCCGGCGCGAGGGTCACGATGGCCTTTTTCCAGTCCTGCTTCTGCCCGACGATCCGTCCCAGGCGCTTCTTTTTGCCAGTCATGTTCAGGACATGGACGTTGACGACCTTGACCTTGAACAGTTTCTCCACCGCATCGCCGATCTCGATCTTGTTGGCCTTCCGGTCGACCTCGAAGACATACTTGTTGGCCTCGTCCTTGGCGATGGTGCTCTTCTCCGTCAGGTGCGCTCTTTTGATGATCCGGTATCGGTCCATTATGACAACAAAGCCTCTTCAATCTTTTTCACGGAGGGTTCCAGAAGAACGACCCGGTCGTATTTGAGCAGATCGTAAACATTGATCCCTTCCGACCGGATCATTTTGACGTCCTTGATGTTCCGGGAAGATTTCTCCAGGATCGGACTGGCCTGATCGATGACGAACAGGGCCTTCTTCAGGCCCAGACGATCGAGGATGGACTGGAAACGCTTCGTCTTGATCTCTTCCATGGGAATATCGCGCAGGATGAGCATCTGCGCTTCCTGGAACTTCATGCTGAGCGCCGAGATCAGGGCAAGCCGCCGCATCTTCTTGGGCATGCGGAACGCGTAGCTGCGGGGTTGCGGGCCGAAGACCGTCCCGCCGCCTTTCCATAGGGGGGAGCGGGTCGTGCCGGCCCGGGCGCGCCCCGTGCCCTTCTGGCGCCAGGGCTTCTTGCCGCCGCCGCTGACGTCGCTGCGCCCCTTGGTCGCCGCCGTACCCCGGCGCCGGGCCGCCAGCTGCATCCTCACGACATCGTAAATCAGGCTTTCATTGACGGAGGCGCCGAAAACCGCTTCGCTCAACGTGATCTCCGAAATTTTCTCGTTTTCAATATTGTAAACAGCTGCCGTCGGCATCTTCACCACCCGTTCCTGTCCAATTCCTACTTCTTGATCGCCTTCTTCACCAAAAGCACGCCCGCCTTGCCGCCGGGAACCGCCCCCTTGACGAGGATCACATTCCGGTCCGGCCTCACATCCATGACCATCAGGTTCTGAACGGTCTTCCGGACGTCGCCCAGATGCCCGGGAAGGCGGGTCCCCTTGAAGACCCGGGAGGGATAGGCGCTGGCGCCGATGGAGCCGGGCGCCCGGTGGAACATGGACCCGTGCGTGGCGCGGCCCCCGCCGAAGCCGTGCCGCTTCACGACGCCGGCGAAGCCCTTCCCCTTGGAGATGCCCACGACATCCACGTAATCGCCAATGGAGAACGTCTCCGCCGTCAGCTCCTGGCCGGGCTCATAGCCCTCGGGGGACATGCGGAATTCCCTCAGATGACGGAAAAAACCCTTGCCCGCCTTCTGGAGATGCCCCTGCAGGGGTTTGGTCACGTTCTTCTGTTTGATGCGTCCGTAACCGAGCTGAAGGGCGTCGTAGCCGTCCGTTTTGACGGTTTTCTTCTGAATCACGACGGACGGCTCCATCTCGATGACCGTGACGGGGATGGCGGCGCCATCCTCGGCAAAGATCTGCGTCATTCCCAACTTTCTTCCGATAATCCCTGCTTTCATGGTCGTTCCAGTATCTTTCCTAAAATTTCGGAAAACCGCCCCGAGTGAAAAAAACGGAGGAGATGAACCCTGCATTCATCTCCCCGTACGTCTGACCTACAGCTTTATTTCCACATCCACCCCGGCGGACAGATCCAGCTTCATGAGTGCGTCGACCGTGGCCTGGGTTGGTTCGATGATGTCGATCAGCCGCTTGTGGGTTCTAATCTCGAACTGCTCCCGGGATTTCTTGTCAACGTGAGGAGAACGGTTGACGCAGAACTTGTTGATCTCCGTCGGAAGCGGCACAGGGCCCGCCACGCGGGCGCCCGTTCGTTTGGCTGTTTCGACGATGTCCACGACCGAGCGGTCCAGCAGCTTGTAATCGTAGGCCTTCAGGCGTATCCGAATCTTTTGATCTTTCATGGTCTCTTCGTTTCCATTCGATCGGCGGGTTACTCGATGACCTTGCTGACCACGCCGGCGCCCACGGTCCGGCCGCCTTCCCGGATGGCGAAGCGCAGCTGCTCTTCCATGGCGATCGGGGTAATCAGGCTGATCTCCAGCTGGACGTTGTCGCCGGGCATGACCATTTCCACGCCTTCGGGCAGGCCGGCCACCCCGGTCACGTCCGTTGTCCGGAAGTAGAACTGGGGACGGTACCCGTTGAAGAACGGCGTATGACGGCCGCCTTCCTCCTTCGTCAGGACGTAAACGGCGGCCTGGAACTTGGTATGGGGGGTGATGGAATTCGGCTTGGCGACAACCTGGCCCCGTTCCACGTCTTCCCGCTTGGTCCCGCGCAGCAGGACGCCGATGTCGTCACCCGCACGCCCTTCGTCCAGGGTCTTGCGGAACATCTCGACGCCGGTGCAGACCGTCTTGAAGGTCGGCCGGATCCCGACGATCTCGACCTCGTCGCCGGTCCGGACGATCCCGCGGTCCACACGACCCGTCACGACGGTTCCGCGGCCGGAGATGGTGAAAACGTCGCCGATCGGCATGAGAAAGGGCTTGTCCAGGTCGCGGACGGGCTCGGGAATGTACGTGTCGACGGCATCCATTAGTTTGAAGATGCTCTGCACGTCGGGATCGTTCTCGTCGTCGCTCTCGAGGGCCTTGAGGGCAGAGCCGCGGATGATCGGAATATCGTCACCGGGGAACTCGTAGGTCGTCAGCAATTCCCTGAGTTCCAGCTCCACGAGGTCCAGGAGTTCCGGATCGTCGACCAGATCGACCTTGTTCATGTAAACCACGATGTAGGGCACCTGCACCTGGCGGGCGAGGAGGATATGTTCCCGGGTCTGGGGCATGGGGCCGTCGGAGGCGGCGACGACGAGGATCGTCCCGTCCATATGGGCGGCGCCGGAGATCATGTTCTTGATATAGTCGGCGTGGCCGGGGCAGTCCACGTGGGCGTAGTGGCGTTTGCCGGTTTCGTATTCCACGTGCGCGATATTGATCGTCACGCCTCTTTCCTTCTCTTCCGGGGCGCTGTCGATGGAATCGAATGACCTGAACTCGGCCCACCCTTTCTTGGACAGGTGCTTCGTAATGGCTGCCGTCAACGTGGTCTTGCCGTGATCCACGTGCCCGATGGTCCCGATATTCAGATGCGGCTTCGTCCTTTCAAATTTCTTCTTCGCCATTTCTGTTACCTCCTCCTATAACGTTGAATGGTTCTTTATTGTTGCTTCAGCGCCTAACAGCAGCCCCTTCGTTCATCCTAGAACCGATAATGGGCAAAGGCCTTGTTCGCCTCCGCCATCTTGTGAACGGCTTCCTTCTTCTTGATGGAAGCGCCCCGGTTGTTGGCCGCATCGATCAGTTCCGCCGCCAGCTTCTCCCGCATGGTCTTTTCCGTCCGCTCCTTGGAATGGAGGATCAGCCAGCGCAGCGCCAGCGCCATCCGCCGTGACGGAGCCACCTCCGTCGGCACCTGATAGGTGGAACCGCCGACGCGCCGGGATTTGACTTCGATGACGGGCTTCACGTTGTTCACGGCCCGCTCGAACACCTCGACCGGCTGCTCCTTCGTCCGCTTTTCGATGATGTCCAGCGCCCCGTACATGATCGATTCGGCCGTGCTCTTCTTGCCGCGCTTCAGCAGGCTGTTGATGAACTTCGCGACCAGCTTGTTATGGTATTTGGGATCCGGCAGGACCTCCCGCTTGGCAATTTCTCTTCTTCTCGGCATGGTTCTCTCTCCGCCTAACTCGGCTTCTTCGCCCCGTATTTCGACCGTCCCTGTTTCCGGTCCTGGACACCGACGGCATCCAGCGTCCCGCGAACGATGTGGTACCGGACGCCGGGAAGGTCCTTGATGCGCCCCCCCCTCACGAGCACCACGGAGTGTTCCTGAAGGTTGTGGCCGATGCCGGGAATGTACGACGAGACCTCGTAGCCGCTGGTCAAACGCACCCTCGCCACCTTCCGCAAGGCCGAGTTCGGTTTCTTGGGCGTCGTGGTATAGACGCGGACGCAAACGCCTCTCCGCTGGGGCGACTGGACCAGCGCCGGCGTCGCCGCCTTTTTCTGGATCTTCTCTCTTCCTTTACGGACCAACTGATTGATGGTGGGCATGATTCCTCTCCGTCAGACGCGCGCTGCATTTCACAGGTGCAGCAAAATTTGAGTCATCTATCAACTCAAGGCCGGCCTGTCAAGACTTTTCTCGATTTCTTCGCCGTATTCTTCAGGTTTTTCGGGGGTGGGGAGCTCCCCCGCCGCCGTCTTGATCCCGAGTTTTCGGTACAGGGACAGACCCGTACCCGCCGGGATCAACCGTCCCATAATGACGTTCTCCTTGAGCCCTCTCAGGTAGTCGGTCTTTCCCGCGAGACTGGCCTCCGTCAGAACCCGGGTCGTCTCCTGGAAGGACGCGGCCGAGATGAAGCTCTGCGTGGAGAGCGAAGCCTTCGTGATCCCCAGCAGGAGCGCCTCCGCCGTCGCCGGACGCCCGCCCTCGGCCATCACCCGCTCGTTCTCCTCCTGGAAGCGGTGCCGCTCCACCTGCTCGTCGGCGATGAACGCCGTGTCGCCCGGGTCCATGATCTTGACCCGCCGGAGCATCTGGCGGACAATGACCTCCATGTGCTTGTCGTTGATCTTGACGCCCTGAAGCCGGTAGACCTCCTGAACCTCGTCCACGAGATACCGGGCCAGCTCCTTTTCCCCCTTGATCGTCAACAGGTCGTGGGGATTGTGGACCCCGTCCATCAGCGGCTCGCCGGCCCGGACGCGGTCTCCCTCCTGGACGCTGACATGCTTCCCCTTGGGGATCAGGTATTCCTTTTCCTCTCCGATTTCGGGACTGATCACCACCTTGCGCTTCCCCTTGGCGTCCTTGCCGTAGGAGACGACGCCGTCGATCTCGCTGATGACGGCAAACTCCTTCGGTTTGCGGGCCTCGAAAAGCTCGGCCACGCGGGGAAGACCGCCGGTGATGTCCTTGGTTTTCGTGGTTTCGCGCGGGATTTTCGCGATGATGTCCCCGGCGCTGACCGCGTCCCCCTCGGAGGCCACGATATTGGCCCCGACGGACAGGAGATGCCGGGCTACCATGTTCGTCCCCGGCACCTTGGCCGTTTTGCCCTTGGCGTCCTTGATCGACACCCGCGGCCTCAGATCCGTTCCCCGGGACTCCACGATCACCTTCCGGGAAAGACCGGTGACCTCGTCGACCTGCTCCTGCATGGTCTTGCCTTCGATGATGTCCCCGTACTTGATGGTCCCGTCGACTTCGGCGAGGATGGGGATGGAGAAGGGATCCCATTCGGCGATCAGGTTCCCCTTCTTCACCGCGCTGCCATCGGATTTCTTCAGGTGGGCGCCGTAGGGGATGGGGTACTTGCCGCGCCCCCGTCCCTGTTCATCGAGGACGTGAACCTCTCCGTTGCGGTTCATCACGACGAGATCCCCCGTCTTGCTCAGGACCGTGTTCAGGCTCATGAACCGGATCTTCCCGTCGTGTCTCGCTTCCAGGGTGGAGTGCTCCTCGAATTTCGCCGTCCCGCCGATATGGAAGGTCCGCATGGTCAGCTGGGTTCCCGGCTCGCCGATGGACTGGGCGGCGATGATCCCCACCGCCTCCCCGATGTTGACGAGGTGCCCGTGGGCCAGGTCCCGGCCGTAACAGGCCGCGCAGACACCGTTCTTGGAGCGGCAGGTCAGAACCGAACGGATGTTGACCCGCTCGATGCCCGCATGGTCGATCCTTTCCGCCAGCGCTTCGTCGATCCCCTCGTTGGCCCGGACCAGGACCTCGCCGGTAAACGGATCCGGAATGTCCTCCAGGGCCACCCGCCCCAGGACCCGCTCTCCGGCGGTCTCGATGATCTCCCCGCCTTCCATCAGGGCCGACACGTAGATCCCGTCCAGGGTGCCGCAATCCTCTTCGGTGATGATGCAGTCCTGGGCCACGTCGACCAGCCGGCGCGTCAGATACCCCGAATTGGCGGTCTTGAGGGCGGTATCGGCCAGTCCCTTGCGGGCACCGTGGGTCGAGATGAAGTACTGCAGCACCGTCAACCCTTCCCGGAAGTTCGCCGTGATGGGCGTCTCAATGATCTCGCCGGACGGCTTGGCCATCAATCCCCGCATGCCGGCCAGCTGGCGAATCTGCACCGCGCTGCCCCGCGCACCGGAATCGGCCATCATGTAGATGGGGTTGAAGCTCTCGATTTTCTTCCCCGCCGCGCTGTCCACATCCACCGAACTGATGCCGCTCATCATCTCCGCGGCGATCTTCTCCGTGGCCTGGGCCCAGATGTCGATCACCTTGTTGTAGCGCTCGCCGTCCGTAATGAGGCCGTCCATGTACTGCCGCTGGATCTTCAGGACGTCCCGATCGGCCCTGGCCACGATATCCTTCTTGTTCTCGGGAACCACCATGTTGTGAATGGCGATGGACGATCCCGAACGGGTGGCGTACCTGAAACCGAGATCCTTCAGCCGATCCGCCAGGAGCACCGTCGTCTTGTCGCCGCAGCACCGGTAGCAGTAATCGATCAGGTTGGCCAGCTCTTTCTTGTTCATCACCTTGTTGATCTGATCGAAGGTGATGGTGTCGGGGATGATCTCGTAAAGCACGATCCGGCCGACGGTCGAATCCTTCACCTGGCCGTCGATGCGGACCTTGATCCGGGCGTGGAGATCCACTTCCCCGGCATCCAGCGCGGACCGCACCTCCTCCGGACCCGCAAAAACCATGCCTTCTCCCTTGACCGCGTTGTCCGCCCGGGTCAGGTAATAGATCCCCAGCACGATATCCTGGCTGGGAATGATGATCGGCTTGCCGTTGGCCGGGGACAGGATGTTGTTCGTGGACATCATGAGCACCCGGGCCTCCGTTTGGGCCTCGATGGAGAGCGGCACGTGCACGGCCATCTGGTCCCCGTCGAAGTCCGCGTTGAAGGCCGTGCAGACCAGGGGATGGAGCTGGATCGCCTTGCCCTCGATCAACACGGGCTCGAAGGCCTGGATCCCCAGGCGGTGGAGGGTCGGCGCGCGGTTCAGCATGACTGGATATTCCCGGACCACCTCGTCGAGGGCGTCCCAGACCTCCGCGGTTTCCTTTTCCACGAGCTTCTTGGCGCTCTTGACCGTGGTCACGTAGCCCTTGTCCATGAGCCGATTATAGACGAACGGCTTGAACAGCTCGAGGGCCATCTTTTTCGGCAGGCCGCACTGGTGCAGCCGCAGATCCGGACCCACGGTAATGACGGACCGGCCGGAATAGTCCACCCGCTTGCCCAGAAGGTTCTGGCGGAAGCGTCCCTGCTTGCCCTTCAGCATATCGGACAGGGAGCGCAGCGGCCGCTTGTTGGTCCCGGTGATGGCCCGACCCCGGCGCCCGTTGTCGAACAGCACGTCCACGGCCTCCTGCAGCATCCGCTTTTCGTTACGGATGATGATCTCCGGCGCGTTCAGCTCCTGAAGGCGCTTCAGGCGGTTGTTCCGGTTGATGACCCGGCGATAGAGGTCGTTGAGGTCGGACGTGGCGAAACGCCCGCCGTCCAGGGGAACGAGGGGACGGAGATCCGGCGGAATGACCGGAAGAACCGTCAGGATCATCCATTCCGGTTTGTTGTCCGATTTTCTCAGCGCCTCGATCACCTTGAGACGCTTGATCATTTTCTTGCGCTTCGTGTCCGAGGTCGAGGTTCTCAGTTCCGAGCGGAGCTCCTCGTAGAGCGCCTCCAGGTCGATCTGATGGAGGAGTTTGCGGATGGCCTCGGCGCCGATTCCCGCCTCGAAGGCGTCCGGCCCGTACTGTTCCTTGAGGTCGATATAATCCTCTTCGGTCAGCAGTTCCTTCTTCTTCAAGGGGGTGTTCTTCGGCTCCAGCACGATCCAGGATTCGAAATAGAGAACCTTCTCCAGTTCCTTCAGCGTCAGGTCCAGGACATTGCCGATCCGGCTGGGCAGGCTCTTCAGAAACCAGATGTGGGCCACCGGCGTCGCCAGGGTAATGTGACCCATCCGCTCGCGACGGACCTTGGACTGAATGACCTCCACGCCGCATTTTTCGCACACGACCCCGCGGTGCTTCATCCGTTTGTAGCGGCCGCAGAGGCATTCGTAATCCTTCACCGGTCCGAAGATCTTGGCACAGAAAAGACCGTCCCGCTCCGGCTTGAAGGTCCGATAGTTGATCGTCTCCGGCTTCTTGACCTCGCCGTGGGACCAGGAAAGAATCTTCTCCGGCGAGGCAATGGACATCTTGATGGCATTGAAGCGGATGGGATCCTTCGGTTTTTCAAAGTAACTGAAAACGTCTTCCACGGACTTATCTCCTGATGGTTTTCATTCCGGGACGCCGACGGCGGCCGCCCCCTTCCTTATTCTTCCTCGATCAGGTCCACGTCGAGGCAGAGGCTTTGCAGTTCCTTCACCAGCACGTTGAAGGACTCCGGAAGCCCGGGTTCCAGGGTATGTTCCCCCTTGACGATCGTCTCGTAGATCCGCGTCCGGCCGGCCACATCGTCGGATTTGACCGTCAGGAACTCCTGCAGGGAGTAGGCCGCCCCGTAGGCCTCCATGGCCCAGACCTCCATCTCGCCCAGCCTCTGTCCCCCGAACTGCGCCTTGCCGCCCAAGGGCTGCTGGGTCACCAGGGAGTACGGCCCGATGGAGCGGGCGTGGATCTTGTTGTCGACCAGGTGATGCAGCTTCAGCATGTAGATCATGCCGACGGTGATTTCCTGATCGAACGGTTCACCCGTCCGGCCGTCGAAGAGCACCGTCTGGCCCTTCTCGGGAAGCCCCGCCTGGGCGAGCATCGCCTTGATCCGTTCTTCGTCGGCGCCGTCAAAGACGGGACTCGCCATGGGAATGCCCTTCCCCAGACGGCGCACCAACTTCAGCAGGGACTCTTCGTTGAGCCCCTCCACCAGACGCGAGATTTCAGGAGCCGCGTAAATATCCTTCAGCTCCTTTTTCAGGCGCTTGACACCGGAATTCTCGTCGAGCATGGCGCCCAGCTTGTCCCCCAGGCCCTTGGCCGCCCAGCCCAGGTGCGTTTCGAGGATCTGTCCCACATTCATCCGGGACGGCACACCCAGGGGATTCAGGACGATGTCCACCGGCGTTCCGTCGGCGAAATAGGGCATGTCCTCTTCGGGCAGGATCCGCGAGAGGACCCCCTTGTTGCCGTGGCGTCCGGCCATCTTGTCCCCGACGGACAGCTTTCTCTTGATCGCGACGTAGACCTTGACGAGTTTGATGACTCCGGGCGGGAGTTCGTCGCCCGCCTTGAGCTTCTCGATTTTCCCGGCGAAGTAGGCGTGGACGAATTCGATTTTCCGCTCCAGATTCGTCAGAAGGGTGGCAATGCGCTCTTCCAGGGCCTCCTCGTCCTGCAGCGGGATTTCCTTCCAGAGTTCGAAGGGGATTTTCTCCAGAATCTCTTCGGTGACTTCATCCCCCTTCTTCAGAACGATCTTCCGCTTCTTGGGGTCCGACAGTTTTCCCGCCGCGGTCTTCCCGACGATCAGGGAACGAATCTCCTTGCGAACGCTGTCGGTGATGATCCGGATCTCGTCGTCCCGATCTTTCTCCAGTTCGGCCAGGGCCTCATCCTCGATGAACTGGGAGCGGTGATCCCGTTCCGCCCCCTTGCGGGTGAAGATCTTCGCATCGATCACCGTCCCTTCGACGCCGGGGGGAACGCGGAGGGAGGTGTCGCGAACCTCGCTCGCCTTCTCGCCGAAGATGGCCCGGAGCAGTTTCTCTTCCGGAGAAAGCTGGGTTTCGCCCTTCGGCGTAATCTTCCCGACGAGGATGTCCCCGGGCTTGACGGCCACCCCCATCCTCACGATGCCGCTGTCGTCCAGATTCCGCAGGGCCTCCTCGCCGACATTGGGGATGTCCCGGGTGATTTCCTCCTTGCCGAGTTTGGTGTCCCGGGCCATGGTCTCGAATTCCTCGATGTGAATGGAGGTATAGACGTCTTCTCGAACGACCCGTTCACTGACCAGGATGGAGTCTTCGTAGTTGTAGCCGCCCCACGACATGAAAGCGACCATGACGTTGCGCCCCAGGGCGAGCTCGCCGGTGTCGGTGGCGGGTCCGTCGGCGATGATCTGTCCCGGCCGGACACGATCCCCCAGATTCACGATCGGCTTCTGGTTGAAGCACGTGTCCTGGTTCGACCGCTGGTACTTGACCAGATTGTAGATGTCCACCCCCGTGTCGAGATCGCCCTTTTCCGGTCCCTCGGACTTGATGACGATCCGGGACGCATCCACACTTTCGACCACGCCCGCGCGCTTGGCCGCCACCACCGCCCCGGAATCCCTGGCGACAACCGCCTCCATGCCGGTACCGACCAGGGGAACCTCCGGCTTCATCAGCGGGACTGCCTGGCGTTGCATGTTGGATCCCATGAGCGCCCGGTTGGCGTCATCGTGTTCGAGGAAGGGAATCAGCGCCGCGGCGACGCTCACCAACTGGTTCGGGGACACGTCCATCATGTTGACGTCGGTGGGAACGACCGTCTGGAAGTCGCCTCCCTTACGGGCGGAAATCATTTCGCCGGTAAACCGTCCGTTTGAGTCCAGGGGCCAGTCCGCCTGGGCGATGATGTAATCTTCCTCCTGAATCGCCGTCAGATAGCGGACATCATCCAGGACCTTGCCGTCTTCCACCAGGCGGTAGGGCGTCTCGATGAAGCCGAATTCATTCACCCGGGCGAAGGTCGACAAGGAAACGATCAGACCGATATTCGGACCTTCCGGCGTCTCCACCGGGCAGATTCGCCCGTAATGAGTGGGATGAACGTCCCGCACCTCGAACCCGGCGCGCTCCCGGGTCAGGCCCCCCGGCCCCAGGGCGGAAAGTCGCCTCTTGTGAGTGATTTCCGACAGGGGGTTGGTCTGATCCATGAACTGGGACAACTGGCTGCTGCCGAAGAACTCGTTGACAACCGCGGAAACCGGCTTGGCGTTGACCAGGTCATGGGGCATCATGGTTTCGATGTCCTGCAGGCTCATCTTCTCCTTGATGGCCCGCTCCATTCTGACCAGACCGATGCGGTACTGATTCTCGATCAGTTCTCCCACCGAACGGACGCGGCGGTTTCCCAGATGATCGATATCGTCCACGCTGCATTCGGCGCTGCCGTTCTTCAGATCGATCAGGTATTTCACCGCCGCCAGGATATCCTCGTTGCGCAGGACGGTCAGATCCGTCGCCACATCGAGGCGGAGCTTGTAATTCATTTTTGCCCGCCCGACATCGGAGAGGTCATAGGTGTCGGGATCGAAAAAGAGGCTGTGGAAGAACTTGTGAGCCGTCTCCGGGGTCGGGGGATTGCTCGGCCGGAGCCTCCGGTAGATTTCGATGATGGCATCCTCGGCCGATTCGATCCGGTCCATGGCCAGGGTATCCCGAATGGACGCGTTGGCCATGTCTTCGTCCAGCCGGACGAAGCTCAGTTCGGACACGCCCCTCGCCAGGGCCTTTTCCAGTCCGTCGAGGCTCAGGGCCTCGTTGCAGTGCAACAGGGTCTCGCCCGTGGCCTTATCCCGGAAGTCGCTCGCCAGGATCTTCCCGACGAGATCCGCCTGGTTGATCTCGATCTTCTGGATCTTGAGATCCCCCATCCGCTTGAGCAGGGCGCGGGTCAGCTTGCGGCCTTTTTTGACGACGATTTCCCCCGTCTTGGCGTCGACGACGTCGTCGGGGGCCTTTTCGCCGACCAGGGAATCCTCCACCAGAATCTGGGGGCGATCCTGGTCCACCGTGACTTTCTCCACGGAATAGAAGTAATTGAGGATCTGCTCCGTAGAGTTCCCCATCGCCTTCAGCAGGATGGTCACCGGCATCTTGCGGCGACGATCAATGCGAACGTAGAGAAGGTCCTTGGAATCGAATTCCAGGTCCAGCCACGATCCCCGGATGGGAATGACCCGGGCCGAATAGATCAGCTTGCCGCTGGCCAGGGTTTTCCCCTTGTCATGATCAAAGAAGATGCCCGGCGACCGGTGCAGCTGACTGACGATGACCCGTTCGGTCCCGTTGACGATGAAGGTCCCGTTTTCCGTCATCAGGGGAATTTCGCCGAAGTAGATCTCCTGCTCCTTGATGTCCCGGATCGGCCGCGGTTCCAGCGTCCGGTCCGCGTCGAACACGACGAGGCGCGCCACGATTTTCAGCGGCGCCGCATAGGTCATGCCCTTCTGGATGCACTCCTTGACATCGTAGCGGACCGTCCCGATCTTGTAACTGACGAATTCCAGCGAGCACTTTCCGCTGAAATCCGTGATGGGGAAGACGCTCCTGAAGGCGCCCTGAAGACCGAAATTTCCCCTGTTCTCCGAAGCGACATCCATCTGCAGAAATTTCTCGTACGAGCGCACCTGGATGTCGATCAGGTTGGGAATATCCAGTATCCTCTTGATTTGACCGAAGTTCTTTCTAAACTCGCCCATAGGCATCCTTCATGAATTTTTTGAATCCCGTCGCCCCGGCGGCGCATCCCGAACGCATTCGGCATGGCCGCCGCCGCGACCTCCGGTTTTTCACGGGCCCTCGCGGCAGCCCGAACGCACTGCCGGGTGGGAGGATCCAGCTTATTTAATCTCGACGGTACCGCCGACTTTTTCGATCTTGGCCTTGATGTCCGCCGCCTCGTCCTTGGAAACGGCTTCCTTCACCGGCTTGGGCACGCCTTCGACCAGATCCTTCGCTTCCTTGAGACCCAGGCCGGTAATGGCCCGGACTTCCTTGATGACCTGGATCTTCTGATCCCCGAACCCGGTGAGGATCACGTCAAACTCCGTCTTCTCCTCGGCCGCCGCGGCAGCGGCGGCGGGTCCGGCGGCTGCGGCCGCGACCGCGACGGGGGCCGCCGCCGATACGCCAAAGCGCGCTTCCAGTTCCTTTACGAGCTCGGAAAGCTCAAGTACCGTCATCTTCTCGATGAATTGAATGACATCTTCCTTCGTGATCTGTTCTGCCATCTTCCTCATTCCTTCCTGTCTGTGGTTTGTGGGTTTATTGCGTCGCTTCCTGTTTTGCCTGATAGGCGCCGAGAACCTGCACCAGCCCCCGCGGCACCGCGCTCAGGACGTTCACCAGCGAGGTCTGTACGCCAATCATGACGGACATGAGCTTCGCCAGGAGGATTTCCCTGCTCGGCAGCTCCGCCAGGACGGCGAGCTGTTCCGGGGTGATGACCTTACCGTTCAGAACGCCGGCCTTGATTTCCAGCTCCGCGTTCTTCCTGGCAAAATCGATCAGCACCTTGGTCGCCTCCACGACATCCCCGTCGTTCAGGGCCAGGGCCAAGGGACCCTTGAGCTGATCCGAAAACACCTGCATATCCGTATCTTTAGAGGCGATACGCAGCAGGGTGTTCTTCACAACCTTCAAATCCGTCCCCGTCTTTCTCAGCGCATTCCGCAAAGCGGTCAGCTTTTCCACGTTCATGCCACTGTAATCGCTCAGAACGGCCAGCTTGAAAGACTGGAGCTTTTCCCGAAGCTCGACGACGACCTGCTCCTTCTGCTCTCGATCCAACCTTCAACCTCCTTTCAGTTTCTGAATTTCCGATGCCGAAACTGCCATTTTCGCCGGTTTCGGTCATCGCGGAAACGTCAGAGAACTGATCCACATACAGGGGAAAAATCGAAAATCCGACCGTTAATGCCGGATGTCCAGCGGACACCCGTGGTCTCGGCAGGCCGAAACGCTCGTTTAAACCCTGTACCTGCTGTCTCTGACGTCTGATCCGGTCTTTTTATACCCTTATCTCAAATACTTCTGACATCCTGAGGGTCAACTTTCACCCCGGGACCCATGGTGGTGGACAGTGAAATGCTTTTCAGGTAAGTCCCTTTGCTGGAGGCCGGCTTCAACTTGACGATCTGTTCGATGACGGCCTGAACGTTTTCGAGCAGCTTGTCGACCCCGAAGGAAACCTTGCCGACGGGGCTGTGGACAATGCCCGCCTTCTCGACGCGAAATTCAACCTTGCCCGCCTTGAGTTCCTGAACGGCCTTGCCCACGTCGAACGTGACGGTCCCGACCTTGGGATTGGGCATCAACCCTCTCGGACCCAGGATCTTGCCCAGTTTTCCGACGCTCCCCATCATGTCGGGAGTGGCGATGACGCGATCGAACTCCAGCCAGCCGCCCTTGATCTTCTCGATGAGGTCCTCCGCACCGGCAAAATCCGCACCGGCCTCCTGGGCCTCCTTTTCCTTTTCTCCCTTGGCAAATACGAGCACCCGGACCGTCTTCCCCAGCCCGTTCGGCAACACGACGCTGCCCCGGACCATCTGATCCGCGTGGGCCGGATTCACCCCCAGGCGGATCGCCGTGTCGACGGTTTCATCGAACTTCGCCTGAGCCGATTTGACGACCAGCTCCACCGCCTCCCGCAACGGATAGCGCTGACCGGACACAATGGCTTTCTTTGCCTCCAGATATTTCTTACCCCGACTAGACATGACTGAACCTCGACGTTTGTTTCATCAGACAATTTCGATCCCCATGGACTTGGCCGTTCCCGAGATGATCCTGACGGCCCCCTCCATGTCCACGGCATTCAGATCGTTGTATTTCAGCTCGGCAATCTCCCGGATCTGCTTTTCCGTGACGGATCCCACCTTATCGCGCTTTGGATCCCCGGCGCCCTTGGCGATCTTGGCGGCCTGCTTGAGCAGGACGGACGCGGGGGGGGTTTTGGTGACGAAAGTGAAGGAGCGGTCCGCGTAAACCGTGATCACCACGGGAATCACCGTCCCCTCCTGGTTCTGCGTCATGGCGTTGTACGCCTTGCAAAACTCCATGATGTTCACGCCATGCTGCCCCAGGGCCGGTCCGATCGGAGGCGACGGCGTCGCCTTGCCGGCCTTGATCTGCAGTTTGATATTCGCGATAACCTTCTTTGCCATTGGGATCACCTCAATCCAGGCACCGGTCGCCCGGCAACGGGCCGGGAACGCTGCCTCCCCCTGGACCCGGACTGCCCGACGCCTTCAGCCGTATTGTGTCTCTATGCCCTCAATTCAGGACCACCTGAATAAAATCCAGTTCCACCGGCGTGGAACGCCCAAAGATGCTGACAATGACGCGGAGCTTTCCCTTTTCGGGCTTGACCTCGTCCACGATCCCGTCGAAATTCGTGAAGGGACCGTCAATGATCCGCACGTGATCGCCCTCATCGAACTTGAATTTCGGCTTGGGCTTGAGCGTCCCCTCGTCGATCCGGGCGCGCAGGTTCTCCACGTCCTTGTCCGGGATGGGCGAGGGTTTGTCCTTGCTCCCGATGAACCCCGTCACCTTGGGGGTGTCCTTGACGATGTGCCAGGTTTCGTCGTTCATCTCCATCCGGACGAGGATGTACCCGGGGAAGAATTTTCGCTTCGATGTCTTCTTTTCGCCGGAGATCAGCTCGACGATGTCCTCTTCCGGAATCAGGACATCCGAAAAGTGCTCCTGCATCCCCGCCGCCTCGATGCGCTCCTGGAGGGACAGTTTCACCCTGTTTTCGAAACCCGAATACGTATGGACGACATACCAGCGCAAGGCCATATCCTTAACCCAACACGAGCTTGATGATCTTGGTGAGGCCGAAATCCACCAATCCCAAGAACAGCGAGACGACAACCGACACGAGGATCACCACCGAGGTCGAAGCGAGGGTCTGTTTCGGCGTCGGCCATGTCACCTTTTTGAGTTCAACCCGCGCCTCTTTGAGAAACTGTTTGACCTGCGCGAGGATCGCCTTCAGTTTGTCCATTCGTTGGCCCCTGTTCCGAGCGTCCCCCGAAAAAAGTGGCAGGCCAGGAGGGACTCGAACCCCCAGCATCCGGATTTGGAGTCCGGCGCTCTATCCATTAGAGCTACTGGCCTGTCCGTGAACGCTCAACGAAACGCTATTTCGTCTCCCGGTGCATGGTATGCGTTCGGCAGAAACGGCAAAACTTCTTGAGCTCCAGGCGGTTTTGCATGGTCCGCTTGTTCTTGGTCGTCGTATAGTTTCGCTGTTTGCATTCAGTACACGCCAATGTGATAATGTTTCGCATGTTGAGCCTATATCTTCGTTCTCATGGTGGAGCCCACGACCAGGATTGAACTGGTGACCTCATCCTTACCAAGGATGTGCTCTACCGACTGAGCTACGTGGGCCTGTTGCACGAACAGGGAAAATGGAGCGGGAAACGGGATTCGAACCCGCGACCCTCAGCTTGGAAGGCTGACGCTCTAGCCCCTGAGCTACTCCCGCTTCTCCTTCGCAACGGTTCCGGGACCGTGGGGTTTCCCCGGATATCAAAATGGTGGAGGGGGGAGGATTCGAACCTCCGTAGGCTCCGCCGGCAGATTTACAGTCTGCTCCCTTTGGCCGCTCGGGAACCCCTCCAGTTCTACCCCGATCTTTCCTGGAGCTGGCGATGGGACTCGAACCCGCAACCTGCTGATTACAAATCAGCTGCTCTACCGATTGAGCTACGCCAGCGCCTAACTTCATGTTTTTTAACAAAAAACGAAAAACATCCGGCGGCGTCAGCCCCGTCTGTCGACGCGCGCCCGAATGCAAATTGGGAAAACTAAATTTAAAGCAGTCATTTGTCAAGGATTATTTTTATTTTTTTCGGCCGGGACCCTCGTTCCGGCGCCTCCCGACGGCGGCCGACCGCCTTTCCCTCGCACCGCTCAGTCCGGAGCGTTCCGGACCGGGTCTTCCGGCGGCGCCGTACGGCTCCAGGTCACCCCCTCCGGGGTGTCGGAGATCCGGATGCCCAATCCCGCCAGCTTCCGGCGGATCTCATCGGCCTCACCCCAGCGGCCCGCCTTGCGCAACGTCTCCCGCTCCTCCAGCAATTCCAGCGCCTCCGGGGAAATCCTTTCCGCTCCAAAATCCATGATTCCCAAAACACCGTCGATTTCGGCTATCCTCTCGAGGACCCGGTCCCGGTCGGCCCCGCTCAGACGCCCCTGGGAAACAGCGGCGTTGACCTGACGCACAAAATCGAACAGGGCGGCCAGCGCCCCGGAAATGTTGAGATCGTCATCCATGGCGCGGACAAATCCCTGTCGGAGCTCCTCCAGCATCGCCTCCAGCCCGGGCAGTCCGGGTCCGGGAACCATCCCCTGCAGACGCTGAATGAAGCCGTTCAGGCGCCGGATCGCGTTCTTGGCCGTCTCCAGCGCCCCCCGGGAGAAGTTCAGGGGCTTCCGGTAGTGAGACCCCAGCAGGAAGAAGCGGATTTCCCGCCCCCGGTATCCCATTCGCTCCAGATCTTCCAGGGTCCGGACGTTGTTCAGGGAGCGGGACATCTTCTGACCTTCCACCATCACGAGTTCCGTGTGCAGCCAATAATTGGCCGGGCGCCGGCCCGACGCGGCCTTCCCGATGGCCATGACGTTTTCGCAGTGGGGAAAGAGGATATCGGCGCCGCCGGCGTGAATGTCGAACGTTTCCCCAAGGTGCGTCATGGCGATGGCGGAACATTCCAGGTGCCAGCTGGGACGGACGTTCCCCCAGCGGGTCTTGAAATAGACGCCCTGCTTGAGTTCGCTCAGGGTCGACCGCTTGAGCAGGGTAAAGTCCATCGGGCTGTCCTTTTCGTAGTCATCCTGCTCTACGGTCCGGCCCGGTTTGGCCTTGGCCGGGTCGAGATTGGACAGGCTGCCGTAGTCGTCCAGTTTGGAGATGTCGAAGTAGACCGACCGGAGCTTCTCGTAGGCATAGCCCTTGTCCACCAGCCGTTCCACGAGTTTCAGCATGGCGTCGACATTCTCGCTCGCCCGCGGGTATTCGGGATCCGGCAGGATGTGCAACGCCTCCAGGTCCCGGAAAAAAATGCGGGCGTACCGGTTCGTGTAGGCCTCCAGGGGCATGCCCTCCTGTTCGGCGCCCCGGATGGAGCGATCCGCAAGGTCCACGATGTTCATGACATGCCGAACGTCATACCCGCTGAATTTCAGATAGCGACGGATCAGATCGGAAACGACGAAGCGCCGGTAACTGCCGATGTGGGGAACCTCATGGATCGTGGGTCCGCAGGTATGCATCAGGACCCGCTCCGGGTGGATCGGTCGGAACGGCGCCTTTTCGCGGGTCAGGCCATTGTAAAACCGCAGAGACGGTTCTTCCCGGTCCACGAACAGTTCCGTACTCAGGTAGCGGTCCCCCCCGTCGGGAAGGATGGCGACGATCCATCCCTCCTCCATGTTCCGGGCCTTCTCGAGCGCGACGTGAACGGCCGCTCCGGAACTCATTCCCGCAAAGATGCCTTCCTCGCGAGCCAGGCGCCGGGCCATGGCAAAGGCATCCTCGTCGAGGACATTGATTTTCTCGTCCAGGACGCTCCGGTCATAGATCCCGGGGCGGTAGGATTCCTTCATGTTCTTGAGTCCCTGGATCCTGTGATGGAGATAGGGTTCCACCCCGATCACGCGGATACCGGGCCGATATTCCTTAAGGCGACGGGAGATGCCCATGGCCGTACCGGTGGTTCCGAGGGTCGCCACGACCAGGGTGACCCGGCCCTCCGTCTGCCGCCAGATTTCCTCGCCCGTCCCCTCGTAATGGGCCGCCCAGTTATCCGGATTGTTGAACTGGTCGGTCGTGTAGTACTTGTCGGGATGCTCCCGCACGAGGGTGTAAACCACCTCGATCGCCCCGTCGGTCCCGAGCGCGGCCGGGGTAAAGATCAGCTCCGCCCCCAGGGCGCGCAAAATCTTCTTCCGCTCCTCGCTGACCGCCTCCGACATGGCCAGGCAGAGGCGATACCCCTTGACCGCCGCGATCATGGCAAGGCCGATGCCGGTATTGCCGCTCGTGGCCTCCAGGAGGATCCGCTCGCGGGTCAGATCGCCCCGCGCCTCCGCGCGGGAAATCATGTAGAGGGCGGCGCGGTCCTTGATGGAACCGCCCGGGTTGAAGCTCTCCAGCTTGGCGAAGATTCTCACCTTCCTGTTGGGATTCAGGCGCCGGATTTCAACCAGCGGGGTGTTCCCGATGGCACTCAAAATGCTTTCATGGAGGATCGGCATGGCGTACGTAACGACAAATCCTTCCCTGACACGATCTTAACTGTCGAATTTGGGAACGGGAATTTTCAGGAAATGAACCCCTTCCTGACGGAGGGTCTCTTCATCGCTGGAGGTCGTGGTGCCTTTGATGTTTCTCGGTTCCTCGTCGCCGTGGTGAATACTCATCGCGACCTCGGCGAACCGGGCGCCGACATCGTCAAAGTTCTTGTCCAGGTACCGATGGAACATCCGCATGGCCTCCAGGGGCGAGGGCGCCGAGTTCGGCCGGGACGCGTCCCGCGTGTTCTTCCCCTTGATGGACACGGTCGAGGGCGCCATTTCGACGCGCAAGCTGCCGCACACGGGGCAGGTGATCAGTTGGCGGGAGAGCTGATCGGAAAACGCCTGGCGGTCGTGGAACCATCCTTCGAAGCGATGACTGTTCTCGCATCTCAGATCGTAGATAATCACGACACCTCACTCCTCTCTCCCCAGCAATTAGGGAACCCTAACATGCCCTTCCGCAAAAAACAACCCGCAACGCGAACCGGGTGGAAGGCTTGCTGAAACTCGATCCCGCGACGGATCGTGAAGAACCGGGGCCTTTTCGGGACACAAAAAATGAATGGACAGTCCAGGACAAATCGGATATAGGGACCCGTCGAGTCGGGATGTGGCCCAGCCTGGTAGGGCACTGCGTTCGGGACGCAGGAGTCGCGCGTTCAAATCGCGCCATCCCGACCATTTTTTTATCCGCCCACCACCGAGGCCATCTGGAAGATCGGCAGGTACATGGCGATGATCATCCCGCCCACGACGCCGCCCAGAAAGACCATCATGAACGGCTCCAGGAGCGAGGTCAGCGCCTCCACGGCCGCGTCAACCTCGTCGTCGTAGAAGTCCGCAATCTTCGCCAGCATCGTATCGAGCGCACCGGTCGCCTCCCCGACGGCGATCATCTGCACCACCATGGAGGGGAAGATATCCGTCTCCATGAGCGGCTCGGCGATCGTCCTTCCTTCGCTGATGCTCTTGCGCGTCTGTATCAGGGCGTTCTCGATAATGACGTTGCCCGCCGTCTTGCTGACGATGTTCAGCGCCTCCAGAATCGGCACGCCACTCGACATCATGGTGGACATGGTCCGTGTGAATTTGGATACGGCCACCTTCCGGATGAGCTGCCCGAACACCGGCGCCTTGAGCGCCATGGAGTCGACGGCATACCGCCCCTTTTCCGTCGCGACAAAGCGTTTGTAGGCGAAGACCACGGCGACAATGACGATGATAAACACGTAGAAGTAATTCTGGGCGAACTTACTTGCGTTGACGAGAAACTGGGTCGGTGCCGGCAGCGTGCCGCCCATCCCCTCGAACATCTTCTGAAAGACCGGGATGACCTTGAGCAGCAGGACGGCCACGACGCCGATGGAGATCACCAGGACGCTGGCCGGATAGGTCATGGCCCCCTTGACCTTGCTCTTCAGTTTCATGGCCTTTTCCATGTAGGCCGAAAGGCGTGACAGAATGACGTCGAGAATACCGCCGGCCTCCCCTGCGGCCACGAGGTTGACGAACAACTCGTCGAAGATCTTGGGGTATTTTTTGAGGGCGTCCGTCAGTGTCGACCCGCCTTCGATGTCCTCCTTGATGGCCCGGATGATCCCGGCAAACGTCTTGTTCTGCTCCTGGCTCGCCAGGAGTTCGAGGCACTGGATCAGGGGCAGGCCCGCATTGATCATGGTCGAGAAGATCCGGGAGAAGACCACCACATCCTTCTCCTTCACCGACTCCTTAAGAAAAGGGAGGTATTCCATCAGGTCTTTCGGCTTGGCCTTGACATTGATGTTCTTGAAACCCTGACGCCGCAACTGAGCGCGTATGGTTGCCTCATCCGCCGCGTCCAGTTCTCCCTTCTTCTGCTCCCCCTTCCGGGATGTCGCTTCCCACAGGAATGCCGGCATGGTTCCCTCCCTCTCGCTGATGATGAAGGATGTCTATTGACGGGCCCGCTGTCTCATAATCGCATGCAGGATGATCCCCGCCGCTACGGAAACATTCAATGAATCGACGCGCCCCGCCAGGGGCACGGACAGGGAAAAATCCAGCTGGCGTCTCACCAGCGGCCGGATCCCCTTGCCCTCGCTGCCCATGACCAGGGCGATGTCGCCCTCGATCATGAGTTCCTCCGGTTGTCTTCCCCCTCGGGCATCGGCGCCGTAGATCCAGAATCCCCGGTCCTTCAGCGCCTGGATCGTCTGGACGAGGTTGACCACCCTCGCCACGGGGATGTATCCGGCGGCGCCTGCCGAGGCCTTGACAACGGCGGGGGTGACGGCCGCGGCGCGGTTCTCCGGAATGATCACGCCGTTGACGCCGAAACAGTGGGCCGTCCGGATCAGGGATCCCAGGTTCTGGGGATCGAGGATCCCGTCCAGAATCAAAAGACAACTGTGTCGAAACGCCTCGTGGCGGTTCGCGACCGCCTCGTCGAGGTCGGCATAGGCAAAGGCGCGTCCGACGGCGACGAGGCCCTGGTGGCTGCGCACACCGGCCCGCCGGTCCAGTTCATCCCGGCGCCGGTAGGACACGGGAATCCCCTTTTGCCGCGCCTGTTCCAGGACCTCCGTGAGCGGCGTGCCTCCCCGCCCTTCCGTCACCCAGATTTCCCGGATGTCCACCCCCCCGTGGCGCAGGGCCTCGCGCACGGGGTTTATCCCGTAGAGGATTTCCTGGCATCCGCCATTCGACGCCCCCATGCCGATCCCGCCCCTCAAACGCGCGGCGGCGCCCCGGTGCGTGCGGCGAGGCCGGCCGTGATCGCCCGGACGATGTCGTCCGCTTCCGCCGCCGGGTCCGCGGCCATGCGGATCGGGCGGCCCACCACGAGATAGTCGGCCCCGGCGGTCACGGCGCCTTCCGGCGACAGGATCCGCTTCTGGTCGTCGCCGGCATCGACCGCGTCCCGACGGATGCCCGGCGTGACGATGAGAAACGCCTCGCCGCAGGCGGCGCGGATGGCCGGGACATCCCGTGCGGAGGCGACGACGCCGTCGAGTCCCGCGGTCCTGGCCTGCATGGCCAGATGGACCACCAGCGCTTCCGTGGACATGCGGAACCCGAGATCGCTCAGGTCCCGGTCGTCCAGGCTGGTCAGAACCGTGACGGCCAGGATAACGGGAGCGGGCGCGCCCAGGCGCGCGGCCATGTTCCGGACGGCCGTCGCGGTCTCCGCCATCATCCGGGCACCGCCCAGGGCGTGGACGTTGAACATGCTCACCCCCAGGCGGACCGCCGCCTCGGCGGCGCGGGCCACCGTGTTGGGAATGTCGTGGAACTTCAAATCCAGAAAGACGCGGCCGCCCCCCTGGTGGATCGCCCTCACCAGGTCCGGCCCCAGGTGGGTGAAGGCCTCCTTCCCCACCTTGAAGATGCCGACGTGGTCCCGGAGCCGCTTCACCCAGGTCAGGGCCTCCGGCAGCCCCTCGCCCACGTCGAGGGCAAAGATCAGGCGTTCGCGGGGATCGTTACTCCGTATATTCTTCATCACCGACGAATTCCGTGTGATCGAGCACCGGGCGGTACTCCTCCTTGATGCCCCGCAGGTATTCGGGATGGGCAAAAACGACCTGGCTGTCGGCAATCTCGCGCAACGCCGTCACGATTTCCCGGTTGTTCTTTCGCTCCGCCAGAGGCTGCGACCCCTTCAGCAACTGCCTTGCCCGCTTGGCCGTCAGGATCACCAGGGCGAAGCGGTTCTTCGCCGTTCGCAGGGAATCCTCCACCGTAATTCTCGCCATAACCTTCCGCCTCCCTCTCATCCCGTCAGGGATTGCAAATCGTTCTTCATCCGGTCGTAGAACCGCTCCCGGCGGCAGGTCTCCGCCACATAGACCGCCCGCAGACGATCCGCCGCCTCATCGAGCCGCTCGTTGACGATGAGGTAATCATACCAGATCATCTCCCGAATTTCATCCTTTGCTTTCGCAAGACGCGTGGCCATCACGTCCGCGGACTCCCCGCGCCGGGACAGCCGGGTTTCCAGCGCCGCGATGGACGGGGGGAGCAGGAAGATGAACACACCCGCCGGAAACCGCTCCTTGATCGCCCTGGCGCCGCGCGGGTCCACGTCCAGCAGAAGGTCGTGACCCTGATCCAGAAAAGATTGGACGGTCCGGATCGAGGTGCCGTAGAGGTGTCCGTAGTTCTCCACCCACTCGACAAACTCCCCCTGCGCGATCCGGCGCCGGAACTCCGCTTCGGACGTAAAGCAGTAATCCCGGCCCTCCCGTTCCCCCGGCCGGGGAGGGCGCGTCGTCCAGGAAACGGAAAACCTGAGCTCCGGGAACATCGCCAGCACCTCCCGGCACAGCGACGTCTTGCCGGTCCCCGAGGGCGCGGAGACGACGATCAGCATTCCCTTTGCCCGGCCGGCCGGATCACTCAATGTTCTGCACCTGCTCTCTCAGTTTCGACAGCTCGCTCTTGATGTCGATGACCCGCCGGGCAATGTCCGTATCGGCGCTCTTGGACCCGATCGTGTTGATCTCCCGGTTCAGCTCCTGAATGAGGAAATCGATTTTTCGGCCGACGGCGTCCGGACTGAGGACCAGTTCGTGAAACTGGTCCACGTGGCTGGCAAAACGCACCAGCTCTTCGGTGATATCCATCTTGTCGGCCATGATCGCCACTTCCACGCTCAGCCGGCCCTCATCGACCTCCAGGTTGTTCGCCAGTTCCCGCACCCGCTCCGCCAGCCGCGCGCGGTATTCGAGGACGACCCCGGGCGACCGTTCCCGGATCGCGTCCATCTCGCCTTGAATGAGCTGGAGGCGCATCACCATGTCCTGCCGGAGCATCTCCCCTTCGCGCTGTCGCATGGACGACAGCATGGACATGGCCTCCGCGAGGATCGGCTCCAGATCCGGCCACAGGTTGTCCACAGGGGCGCCGTTCTCGGACGTGACGAAGACCTCCCGGAGCCCCGCCAGCATCGGCAGGGTGATCGGATCCTCGATGTTGAAGGCCTGCTTGAGCTCCACCAGCAGGGCGTGGTATTGGCGCAAAAGCGGCCAATTCAGGGTCAGCCGGCCCGCGCCCTCCAGCCCCTCCTGGGCATCCATGCGCAGGGCGACCTCGATCTTGCCGCGGGAAAAGCGTTCGGTCACCCGTTTCTTGATCTCCAGCTCCCACGGAAAAAAGGGGGGGGGCAGCCGGAGCGAAACCTCGATGTAGCGGTGGTTGAGAGACCGGATCTCCACCGCGAGTTTCTTGCCCCCGCACATTCCCTCGGCGCGGCCGTACCCCGTCATGCTCTTCATATCGTCCCGAATCCCTTCTCGGCAAATCGCTCCCGAGTCGTTTCTTCAGAATGCACGCAAATTCGTCATGGCCGCCCCCGGGCGCCCGGTCAGAGGCGCGCCTCCTTCCGCTGCAGCAGGTATTTTGCACGGATCTTTTCGAAAAGGGCCCTGACGTCCGGGCTGCCATAATCCGGATACGTCCAGGCCAGGGGCCGGAACGCCTGCTGCTGATACACCAGGGTCAGATCCGCGTAGACCCCGTCCCGCAGATAGGGCCGGTGGGCGAAGCCCTTTCCCGTGGCCAGGATCAGATGGGCCTCGGCGAGGTAGCCCGGATCGATGTTGACCCGCCGCCGGCCTCCTTCCGTCCATTGCGCTTCCGCCTCACAGGTCCGACGCTTGACGTCCGGAAGGGTTTCAGGCGGCATCAGCCATTCGAAAGCGACAAACCGCCGGTACAGGGGGGCGCCCATCTCCGCGGCGTAATAATCCGTGTAGTCGAACGGGAGCAGGGCGCTCACGAAATCCGCCTCCCCGCAGAGGTCCGAGACGACCCCGACCGCCTGTCCGATGAGGTCCGGCGCCGGAGCAAGCACGCTCATGATGAGTTTCACGACCGGGGCCGTTGCCAGCCTGCTCATAGAAGGCGTTTGAGTTCCTCGCGGGAGGCCGTCGCCGTTCCCACCTTTCCGACGACGATCCCGGCGGCGTGATTGGCGAGCACCGCCGCCTCCCGAAAGGTCGCGCCGGAGGCCATGCACAGGGCGAACACCCCGATGACCGTGTCGCCGGCCCCGGTGACGTCGAAGACCTCCCGGGCCTCGGTCGGCAGGTGCGTATGGACGATGCGGTCACGCCTCTCGAAAAGGCTCATGCCCGCCTCCCCCCGGGTGATCAGGAGGGCCTTCAGATCGTATCGCTCGATGAGCCGCTTCCCGGCCGCAACGAGCTCGGCCCCGTTCCCCACCTCCATCCCCACCGCCTCTGCGGCCTCGTGGTGATTGGGGGTCAGCACATCGAATCCCCGATAGGAGTCGAAATCCCGCTGCTTCGGATCGACGCACACCACGATGGGACGGCCGGCAATCTCCGTCCTGATCCCGTCCAGCAGGGCCGGCGTCACGACCCCCTTGCCGTAGTCGGAGATCACAACCGCGCCCAGGCCGTTCCGCAGCTCCCGCAGATAGCCCAGGATGTGACGGACGCTCTCCTCGCGGATCGGCGTCCGGCTCTCCCGGTCGAAGCGCACCACCTGCTGGTGATGGGCCACAATGCGCGTCTTCAGGGATGTCGGCCGCCGGGGCTCCGCGACCAGTCCCTGCGTGGGGATACGCCGTTTCCGGAACTCTTCCCGGACCTTGTCCCCCATGGCGTCCGCGCCGATCACTCCGGTGACGCAGGCCTTTCCCCCCATGGAAAAGATGTTGTTGAGCACATTGGCGCATCCGCCCAGCATCAGGTCGTCCGCCTGAACGTCCACGACGGGAACGGGGGCTTCCGGCGAGATGCGGGCCACCCTTCCCCAGATGAAGTGGTCGATCATGATGTCCCCGATGACCAGAACGCGCGCCCGGGGAAAGCCCGCCATGATCTCCAGCGCCCGTTTCCTCGTCAGCATCTGCGCCATGACGGCCGGCCGAACCTCCTCCCCGACGCGCGTCCATTCCGCCCCACCGGTTTCCGGGGAGGCGCGTCAAGGGGGTGAATGCTATTACCATGTCCGTTTTTTGTCAATTCTTTTATCACCTTCCTGACCAATTCCCTGTTGACACCGCGGGAATTATCAAGTAGAAGGATACCCATGGTTTCTTTGACAGAACTTCAATGAAATCATGCGCATGATGCGGTTAAACGCCGCCGTGGACCCAGGCGTCCCAGGAAGGTGATCATGATCCGTTCCGCCCTGTTGGTGATCCTCGGTGTTGCCATCACCGGTTTCTTCTCCTTTTTCTGCATCGTTTTCCCTTATATCTCGCCGGGCGAAAACAAGATCCACAGGATCGCCAATCTCTGGGCCAGGATCCTGCTTCTCATCTCCGCGACCAAAGTCAACGTGATCGGCGGGGAAAACGTCCTGACGCGCCGCCCGCAGATCTTCATGGCCAATCATGCCAGCGATTTCGACATCCTGATCGTTCTCGCCCACATCCCCGGGCAGTTCCGCTGGATCGCCAAGAAGGAGCTCTTCCGCATTCCCCTGTTCGGCAGGGCCATGCGCAACGCGGGCTACATCGAAATCGACCGTCAGCACCACGAACGCGCCCTGAGGAGCATCGACGAGGCGGCGGAAAAAATCAAGGAAGGCAAATCCGTCATGACCTTTCCCGAGGGGACCCGCAGCCATGACGGCAAGATCCAGGCCTTCAAGCAGGGCATGTTCCATCTGGCCATCAAATCGGGGGTTCCCATCGTGCCGATTTCCATCGTCGGGGCCTCGGAAATCATGCCGAAGCGTTCCCTGCGGGTCAACCCGGGAACGATCACGATGGTGATCGACAAGCCCATCGACGTGACAGGCTACACGGCCGAAACCCGCGAGGCGCTGATCCGGAAGGTACGAGAGGTCATCGTCCGCAACTTCGATGAACAGCAGGCGATCCGCCGGCAATCCCCGGAGTGACGATGGCGGAAGACATCCAAACCAACCGGAGGGGAGAGATTCGGGGCGTCGTCTGCCTGGCGGGCGCCCTGTTCCTGTTCCTGAGCCTGTTTTCCTATCACCCGCTGGACCCCTCGTTCACCCATTTCACGGCGGAAGACGCCCCGATTCACAATCTGGCCGGGACCGTCGGCTCGCACACCGCCGACACCCTGGCCCGCCTGTTCGGCTTCGGCGTCTTCTGGTTTCCCGTCGTCCTGATGATCGCCGGCCTGAAATCCCTGCTGGAGAGGGAGTACCGTCTCACGGTGATCGGCGTCGCGGGTTTCGTCGGGCTGATGTGCGCCACGACCGGCCTGTTCGCCGTGACGATCCCGCGCGTTTTGCTCCACGAGGTCGCTCTCCCCACGGGGGGGCTTGCCGGCCAACTGCTCGCCCGTCTCCTCCTGGGCTATTTCAACCTGGCCGGGGCCTATCTCATCCTCACGGCCCTCCTGATCGTTTCCCTCATGGTCCTCGTCGACTTCTCCCTGGTCGTTCTGGCGAGGCGGCTTTTCCAGGTCACCGTAAGCGGCGTCCGGCTGCTTTCGGCGGCGATCCCCGGGGGAATCGAAACGCTGCGGCAGTGGCGTTTGCGATCCGCCAAGGAGAAGAAAACGAGGACGAAGAAGGCCGCACCCGTCATCGCCGCCGGCTCCGCGGAGCCCCGTCGCACGGCCAAGCCGGAGCAGATCCCGCTCCCCCTCGTGATGCCCGCCCCGGGCCAGGCCTTCCAGCTCCCGCCCCTGACCCTGCTCGACCCCGTCCAGCATCGGGAGCTCCGCCAGAAGAAGGAAACGCTGGTGGCCAACTCCCGGGTCCTGGAAAACAAGCTGGCCGACTTCGGCGTCGAGGCGCGGGTCCTGGAGGTCCGTCCGGGACCGGTCATCACCATGTACGAACTGGAACCGGCGCCGGGGGTCAAGATTCACCGGATCACCAATCTGACGGACGACCTGGCCCTCGCTCTCAAGGCGCCGAGCATCCGCATCATTGCCCCGATCCCCGGAAAGGCGGCGATCGGCATCGAGATCCCCAATCCCGACCGGGACGAGGTCCGCCTGAGGGACGTTCTCGATCATGAAGGGTTCCGGACCTCCCCCTGTCGCCTGCCCATTGCCCTGGGCGTGGATATCGTGGGCCAGCCCGTCGTGACGGATCTGATCCGCATGCCCCACCTGCTCATCGCGGGCACGACGGGCTCCGGGAAGAGCGTCTCGCTGAACGCCATGATCTGCAGCATCCTTTTCAAAGCCCCGCCGGACGAGGTGAAATTCCTCATGATCGACCCGAAGCGCCTCGAACTGTCCGCCTATGAAGGGATTCCCCACCTCCTCCACCCGGTCGTCGTGGACCCCAAGAAGGCCTCGCAGGTGCTTCGCTGGGCGGTGGAGGAGATGGAGCGGCGCTACCAGATCATCGGGGAGCGCGGCGTCAAGGGAATCGAGGCCTTCAATGAACTCGTCAGGAGGGCCGCCACGGGGAAGAAAGGGTCGCCCGCCCGCGCGGCCTCCCAGCCGCCGGACGGCGGGCCGTCGCCGGAGGCGGAAGCGCCCCCGCCGTCCGCGCCGCTGCCCTATATCGTCATCGTCATCGACGAACTGGCCGACCTGATGCTGGTCGCCCAGCGCAACGTCGAGGAATCCCTGGCCCGCCTGGCGCAGATGGCCCGGGCGGCGGGCATTCACCTGATCCTGGCGACGCAGCGACCTTCCGTCGATGTCATCACCGGCGTCATCAAGGCGAACTTCCCGACCCGCATCTCGTTCCAGGTCTCCTCCAAGGTGGACTCCCGCACCATTCTCGACGTGCAGGGGGCGGAGAACCTCCTGGGCGCCGGAGACATGCTGTTCATCCCGCCGGGAACCTCCAAACTCAACCGCATCCACGGGGCCTACGTCTCCGATGCGGAAATCGAGCGGATCGTCTTCTACGTGAAGCAGCAGGGCCAGCCCGCCTATGACGAATCCATCGCCCAGTACCGGCCGGACGCGCCGGAGGGGGACAAGGAGGGGGAAGACCTCGACGAGAAATATGACGAGGCGGTGGAGCTGGTCACCGACCTCGGCCAGGCCTCCATCTCCCTGGTCCAGCGATACCTCAAGGTCGGCTACAACCGGGCCGCCCGAATCATCGAGCGGATGGAGGCCGAGGGCGTGGTGGGGCCCTCGGACGGCGTCAAGCCCCGGAAGGTCCTGGCCCGCAAGATTCCCCGCTGACATGACCGAAACCGTCCACATGGTCAGCCTCGGCTGTCCGAAGAACCTGATCGACTCCGAGGTGATGTCCGGCCTGCTGGCCCGGGAGGGTTTCCGTCTGACGCCGGAGGCCGGCGAAGCCGCGATCATTCTCGTCAACACCTGCGCCTTCATCCTGCCGGCCCGGGAAGAGGCGATCGACACGATCCTGCGCATGGCCGCCCTCAAGACCCCGGCCGGCGGGCGCTGTCGGCATCTGGTCGTCGCCGGCTGCCTTCCCCAGCGCTATGGCGCGGCGCTCGCGCGGGCGCTCCCCGAGGTCGATCTCTTCCTCGGCGTCAACGAGGTCCCGGCCGTCGCGGTTCATCTCCGCCGCCTGCTCGCGGGACAGACGGGCCGCCGGAACCGGACCGGCAAACCGACCTTCCTGATGGACGCCGGCCTTCCCCGGCTCATCTCCACGCCCGCGGCCACGGCCTACCTGAAGATCGCCGAAGGCTGCAACAACCGCTGCGCCTACTGCGTGATCCCCGCGATCCGCGGCCCCTACCGGAGCCGGCCGCCCGAGGATATCCTGCGGGAGGCGGAGTCCCTCGTCGGACAGGGGGTGCGGGAGCTGATCGTCACGGCCCAGGACACCACCGCCTACGGGCAGGACCTCCCCGGCCGGCCCGCCCTGCCCGGGTTGCTGCACGACCTGGCCTCCCTGAAGGCGCTCAGGTGGCTCCGCCTGCTCTACACCTATCCGGAGCGCCTGACCGACGCCCTGTTCGAGGTGATCGCGCGCGAGCCGAAGTTCTGCAAGTACATCGATATGCCCATCCAGCACATCGATGACGACCTGCTCGCCGCGATGAACCGGAGGGGCAACAGCGCCCTGATCCGGGAACGCATCGCCCGGGCCCGCGGGATGATTCCCGGCGTGGCCCTGCGGACATCGCTGATCGTGGGGTTTCCGGGGGAAACGCCGTCGCGGTTCAAACGGTTGCATGCATTTCTGGCGGAGGCCCGCCTCGACCATGTGGGTATTTTCACCTATTCCCGGGAGGAGGACACGCCCGCGGAAGGCCGGGCGCCGGAGATTTCCGAGGCGACCAAGCGGCGGCGCCGCGGGGCGCTGATGATCCGGCAGGCCGGCATTTCGGAGGAGATCAACAGGACGCTGATCGGCACCCGGCAGGAGATCCTGATCGAAGGGCCGAGCGCAAGGCCGGAGTACCCGTTTGTCGGCCGCTGCCGCCGCCAAGCCCCGGACATCGACGGCGTCACCTACGTGCGGGGCGGCAGGCTTCGCGCGGGCGCCTTCGTCACCCGGACCATTCTCGCCGCCGACACCTACGACCTCTACGCCGGATGAGGCGCGTCTCGCGCAGCCATCCCCTCACGGGCGGACCGCCGGGGCCTGGCCCCGCTCCGGCGGCCGGGCCGCGCCGCTCCCGGTCTGCGCCGGCGGCAGCGGCACACCCATCCGGGCAAACCCTTCGTCGAGCAGACGGATGGTTTCCCGCGCCCGGACCACCGGGGTCGTGGCGCCGAGGACAACGGCCACGAGCCGGGTGTTCCCCCGGCGGGCCGTCGCAATGAGGTTATACCCGGATTCGCAGATGTAGCCGGTCTTGACGCCGTCCGCGCCCGGGTACTGCCGGAGGAGCCGGTTGCGGTTGCGCTGGGAAATCCCGTTGTAGGTGAAGTTCTGCCGGGCGTGGACGGTCAGCGCGGCGGGAAACCGCGACAGGTACGCAAGGGTGAGTCTCAGCATGTCCCGCGCGGTCGTGAACTGGTCCTCCGCCGGCAGCCCGTGGGGATTGGCGAAATGGCTGCGGCTCATGCCGAGGGCCTGCGCCCTCGCGTTCATGGCCGCGACAAAGCCGGCCTCCGTGCCGCCCAGGTGCTCCGCCACCGCCAGGGCGGCGTCGTTGGCGGAGACGATGGCCGTCCCCAGGACGAGATCCCCCAGCGATACGTCCGTCCCCACGTCCAGAAACATGCGCGATCCCTCCATGCGCCAGGCCTGCCGGCTGATCCGGACCGGATCGCGCCAGCGGGCCCTGCCCTGCCGCACCGCCTCGAAGGCCAGATAGAGGGACAATACCTTGGTGAGGGAGGCCGGCGGGAGGGGCTCGTCGGCATGCTTCTCGAAGAGGATCGCTCCCGTCGCCGCGTCCGCCACGATCGCGGCCCGCCAGGGGGGCCGGGGCGGGGGAGGCGCCGCACGACCGCGGCGGGCCGGGGCGGCCTCGACGGGAAGGACGCCCGCCAGAAACACCAGCGCCATGAGCAGCATCAGAATCCGTTTCATGTCATGCCCCCCTCCCGCGCACCCTTTCGGCGTGCACGCGGTATAGGTAAATCCGGGGCGCATGTCAAGCCCGGGATGGCGCCTTCCAAAGGGGCGGCGCCCCTCGCTCTACGGACATCCGCGCGCGACCGGGTGCCGGCGCGTTCGGACGGAAGGCCGCCGCTCCTCCCTGCCGTTTGCGGCTCGACCTTTCCCCCGGGGGATGCGTGAATTATCCCGTTGAAAAATTTGCATTCATTCGTTAAGGTTTCCGCACCAACCTTTGGGAGGTCCCTATGAGCGCGTTACTCCTGGCCAGGATTCAATTCGCTTTGACGGTCGGCTTCCATTTCCTCTTCCCCGCCATGACGCTGGGAGTCACGCTCGTGATTCTCATCTCCGAAACCGCCTACCTGATCAAGAAAGAGGAGCGGTACCGGCGGATCACGGACTTCCTCGCCCGCCTGCTCGGCCTGATTTTTGTCATCGGGGCGGCCACGGGCCTCACGATGGAATTTTCCTTCGGGACCAACTGGTCGAATTACGCCCGGGCGGTGGGCGACATCTTCGGCCCGCTCCTGGCGGCGGAAGGGGTGATCGCGTTCTTTCTCGAGTCCGTCTTTGTCGGCGTCCTGATCTTCGGCCGCAACCGGGTCTCGCCCCGGATGTACTGGCTGTCCGCGCTCCTGGTCTTCATCGGCGGACACCTTTCGGCCTTCTGGATCATCGTCGCCAATTCCTGGATGCAGACCCCCGCGGGGTACACTGTCGACGCCGCCGGCCGGATCGCCCTGACGAGTTTTGCCGACGCGGTCTTCAACCCGTCGATGCCTGTCCGGTTCATCCACACGGTCCTGGCGGCGTGGATGACGGGCGCCGTAATGGTGGCGGGGATCGCCGGGTACTACGTCCGCAAGGGGCTGCACGGCCAGACGGCCCGGACGATGCTAACGATCGGCATTGTCCTGTTTGCCCTGACGCCGGTCCTGCAACTGGGGGCGGGCCACATGCACGCCATCGAGGTCATCAACATGCAGCCGGAAAAGGCGGCGGCCCTGGAAGGACATTTCGTCACCTCCCGGGGCGCGCCCCTGTATGCCCTGGGATGGGTGGATACCGCCAGAGAGACGACCTACGGCATCTATGTCCCCAAGCTCCTGAGCTTCCTCTACAACTTCGACTTCAACTCCGAAATCAAGGGCCTGCGGGATTTCCCGAAGGCGCACTGGCCGCCCGTGAACCTGGTGTTTCAGGCGTACCACGTCATGGTGGGCATCGGCATGCTCGCCATCGCCCTCGGGCTGCTGGGGGCCTTCCTGCTCGTGACGGGCAGGCTGTACCGGGCCCGCGGGTATCTTTTCATCCTTCCCTTCCTGATCCCCCTGCCCCACCTGGCCCACGAAACGGGCTGGATGACGGCCGAAATCGGCCGGCAGCCGTGGATCATCTATGGACTGATGAAAACTGCGGATGCCGCGTCGGTGGTCGTCTCCGCCGGCAACGTTCTGTTCAGCCTGGTGATGTTCTCGCTGATCTACCTGCTCCTGTTCGTCATGTTCGTCACGCTTTGCGTCAAGCTCGTGAAACAGGGGCCCGCTTCGTAGCCCGAAACGGAGGAGGGATTCATGGAAACGATTCAGAACTTTCAAATCCTCTGGTACGCACTCATCTTCGTCCTGCTGCTCGGCTACTCGCTGCTCGACGGCTTCGACCTGGGCGTCGGATCGCTGCTGCCGTTCCTGGGGCGCGACAGGGAGGAGCGGGATACCCTGATCCATTCGATCGGTCCGGTCTGGGACGGCAACGAGGTCTGGCTGATCACCGGCGGCGGGGCCCTGTTTGCGGCCTTTCCCCAGGCCTATGCCACCGCCTTCTCCGGCTTCTATGTGGCCATGATGCTGGTGCTGTTCGCCCTGATCTTCCGGGCCGTGTCGATGGAGTTCCGCGCCCACGACCCCGCCCGGGCCGGCCTTTGGGAGAAGGCGCTCGTTGCCGGGAGCGCCGTGGCGACGCTGCTGTTCGGGGTGGCCCTGGGCAACGTGATCTACGGCGTTCCCCTCGATCCGCGCATGGAGTACACTGGCGATTTTCTCACCCTGCTCAGGCCCGTACCGCTGCTGTTCGGCCTGACCGGGCTCGCCGCGGTCCTGCTCCAGGGCGCCGCCTGGGCCGTGATGAAGACGGAGGGGGCGCTTCAGCAGCGCGCCTTCAGGGCCGTCCGGGTTCTGCTCTGGATCAACGCGGCCGTCGCGATCCTCTATTTCATCGTGATGGCCGCGGCGTTTCCCGGACTGACGGACCGGCCGCTGTTCTACGCCGGCGCGCTCCTCACCCTGCTGGGACTGGTCGGGCTGTTCTTTTCGGTCCGCAGGCAGAACGACGTCGCCCCGTTCTGGGAGTCGTCCTGCTCCTTTATCGGTCTGTGGCTCGCGGCCGGCGCGGCGCAGTTCCCCAACCTGATCAAGGCATCCAACGATCCGCGGTTGAGCCTGACCATCTTCAACAGCTCCACCGGTCTGCACACCCTGCAGGTCATGAGCGTGATCGCGCTCATCGGCATGCCGATCGTCATCGGCTACACCGTGTTCGTCTACCGGATTTTCAAGGGAAAGACCCGGCCGTCCGACGCCTATTGACGGCCGTTTCCATCGCGGCCGGAAACGGCGCGTGCCGGAAAAGATTCAACGCGGAACGCGGCGGCAGCGGCAGGGATGTCCGGGCCGCGGACGGGTTCGCGCCCATGATGGGCCGTCCGGGATGATTTTTAAGGTTTCGGGTCCAGGGTCCGGGTGGAGTCCTTCTTCGATTTGTCCCGGGAGGCCAGCCACCGCTGGGCATTCGATTTCTGGAGTCTGGCAAAAACCGTGTCCAGAACCCGCCGCAGGAATTTCACCTGCAGCGTGAGCGGGATCTTGTTGAGATCGTTGGCATCGAACGGTCACGTCCGGTCAGATTCGCTTCCCCGGGAAGCGGGGCGCAATATAGGGAAAGATGCGTCACAAGTCAAAAACATTTTCGCGCTCCCGTGTCGGCGTTGACGGGCAGGGCCCTTTGCGTGGCGCCGTATCCCCCTCCTAGGGCTCGATGAGCTTGTAGTTCCCGGCGAGCCAGTCCTTGACGCCTGAGGCGTACAGGGGGGAGGCCGGTTTTTCCGACGGCCCCCCCGCGAGGCAGGAGTAGTACCTGTTGGAGGACATGTCGCTGATGAATCGGATGGTGGGCGAGAAGGTGGCGATCCTGCCCCCCGGCGCCTTGAAGATCGCCCCCTGGCTCACCGTGCCCCGGCAGCCGATAATCTCGATGGGGCCGTAGTTGAAGTCGGGCGTCATATCCCCATAGACGAGGTTCTTCATCATCACCTGCCGGGTGCTCCCGAAGGGCGCCGCCGGCATCCTGAGCCCCCTCATCACGGCCTCCCTGAAGACCTCGTCCCGCGTCCTCCCCCCGAACCACAGCGATTCCTCCCGCTGGAGCACGTGGTCGAACTGTCCATAATACATGTAGAAGAGTTCGGAGTTCTCCAGGATGTAGGCGATGACGTCCCTGCCCACCCCGCAGTCCCCGAACACCGTCCTCACGATTTCGAAATAGACGTTCTCGAAGATGCTGGCGGCCACTGAATCGCTGGCGTAGACGAGGTCCCATTCCCTCAGCAGCCTGCCGTTGCCGTCCCCGGGAAGCAGGTGACGGATGAGGGGCAGGGTCCACTCCGCGTGCTTGCTGTACACGTCGTACTGCATCGCCATCAGGCTCTCGACGGAATGGTCCTGACGCGCCGCCAGCAGTTCAGCGATGCGAACCGCGCGGTCATCGCTCATGGGCAGGGTCTGGATGTGCACATCCGTGAGGCCGTTGAGATCCTGGTTGGAGGTGCCGAAAAATCCCTGTTCCGGGTTGAGCAGGCGCGGATTCTTATCGGGCGGGTAGAAGCCCTTCCAGTCGTAGGCCGGGTCCCATCCCGGAAGCGGCAGGATGCCGATCCAGTTATCCGGCCGCACGGGGCAGCGTCCGCTCATCTGATAACCGATGCTGCCCGAAGCGTCGACCAGTCCCCAGTTGAAACTGAGGGCATCGCAACGGGAGAGGTGGTCCATGGATGCCTCCACCGTCCGGCCCCGGTAGTGGCGGCTGAACTCGGCGAAGGAGCTAGCCCCGGTGTCCCGGATGGCGATGGCCAGGCAGAGATAATACCCGTCCTCCGCGGGTTCTCCCTCCAGCACGCCATGGATGTTCTCGTAATAGCGCACGGTCAGGGGTTCAGCGTCCTTGATCCTGATCACCTCTTCCCGCACCTCGAAGGGCACCCAGTCCTCCCCCCGGCGGTACTTGCCGTCCCTGACCTCCTCGAGGAAGTAATTCATGACGTCCATGCAGCTGTAAGTGGCGCTCCAGGCGAGATGATTCGTCCTCCCCAGGGCCGGCAAGGGGATGCCGGGAATATAGACCCCCATGCAGTAGAAGTCGCCCACGTACAGGAGCGCCTCCTGCCAGAGGGCGGGCAGGCGGGCGCTGTCCAGTTCGGGGCTCCCGCACAGGATGGTCTTGCCCGTGTTCGTGCGGGATCCCGCGATCATCCAGTGGCTGCTGGTGCGTTCGCGGGGGATGGCCGCCCAGTTCAGCGTTTCCGGGGCATACGGTTCGGCCATCTTGACCTGGCGCAGTTTCTCCAGGTAATCCTCATCCGGCTCCTCGGTCATATAGGTGAAAATCTCCTTGAGCATGGCCGGAGTTGTGCCCGCCTTGACCATCTGCACGATGAATTTCCTGATCCATCCCTGAGTCTCGTCCATGTCCACCATGGACATGATCTTGGCAACGGCGATGCAGTCCGCGGGCCCCCAGGGCTCGGGCACATAGGCGATGAGGCCGAACTCGGACGGCGGGTTTTCCTTGAACTGGTCGTTCACGCCCCGGCAGAAGGCCTCCAGTTCCTCCCGCACGTCTTCCTCCAGCAGCCCGACCTGCTTGCACGAGAATCCCCAGATGTCATACTTGCGCATGGTTCTGTCCATGGCGATCAGGTTCTCGTTGGACGGCATATGTTCGGACATCTGGCCTCGCGCGACCAGGCGCGTAATCTCCATTTGCATGCCGCGGTCGAAGGCCTGCACCAATCCCAGTCCATACAAGGCATCCGGAAAGTTGTCCGCCGTGATCACCGGGACCCCGTGTTCATTGCGCCTGATGGCGACCTTCCCCTTGACCGCCCGGATATCCTGTTCGCGTTCTTCGAGTTCGAGCATGGACCTGACCTCCCCTATTTTGATGAGAACGTTTTCAAGTCCCGGCCGGGTTGACCGGGCCCGCCCTGTCGCCCACCGGTTCAATTGATGGAAGCACATAACGTCTTCAATCCCGTTTGTCAAGGAGATTTTTTGAAAACATTTCCGGGGCGGTTGTATAACCGATTCATGAGGGTTATTTGCGAGGGCGGGATTTCGAGACGTTATTTTTTCACTTGAATTTATAGTAGATTGAATGTATAAGATGGGTCATGAAAAATCGGCTGAACAACCGAATATCAGGGACGGTCCGATCGGCGCCGGGGAGGCGGCGTTGAGAGACAGCGCGGGCAGAGACCGGGCGGTCCGTCGGACACGGATTCTTGTTGCCGCCCGGCGGCTGATGGCGGAAAAGGGCGTCAAACAGACGACGCTCGCCGACATCGCCCGCGAGGCCGGGATCAGCCCCGGAACCCTGTCTGATGCTCTTCAACAATGACTACGCGACGCAGTTCGCGGGCACCCAGGGCGTGGCCTCGCTCGGCAGCTACATGGACAACATCCTGTTCGGTCAGCTCTATGTCGGCTTCAAGCCCACGCCGAAACTGGACGTCCGGTTCAG